>SDBV01005493.1_pt1 | contig 17869 bp, 48 predicted proteins | sample 2277081 | NCBI WGS metagenome assembly SDBV01 (sample SAMN10402039, study PRJNA504765) | marine sediment metagenome | isolation source: marine sediment core GS10_PC15, 223 cmbsf | place: Arctic Ocean: Southern Knipovich Ridge | collected 2010 | reverse complement strand
ATTATTGCTTGTGATGAAGAACTAGCTAAGCTGGCGTATGCTGTTAAAAAGAACTTACCAACTTTAATGATTGGTGAGACTGGTGTAGGGAAGACTGCCTTAATCAGATATATAGCTAAAGAGACAATGAATGGGTTTAGGCGGCTTAACTTGAACGGCCAGACAGCGGTTGATGAGTTCGTGGGAAAGATATTGTTAGACAAAGATGGTACTTACTGGCAAGATGGTGTGTTGTTAGACGCTATGAAGAATGGTTACTGGTTGTTCTTGGATGAGATTAACGCTGCTCTTCCAGAAATCCTGTTTGCTCTCCACGCTCTCTTAGATGATGATAGGTATGTGGTGGTGGCTGAGAACAAAGGAGAGATAGTCAGACCGCACAAGAATTTTAGAATCTTTGCAGCCATGAACCCAACTGGTAAATACACTGGGACCAAGGAACTTAACAAAGCCTTCTTGTCCAGGTTCCCAATCATTCTCCAGGTTGACTTCCCATCTCTTTCAGATGAGAAGAAGATTATTCGTCACTACTCAAGGAAGATCCCAGAGAACGCTATTTTCAACTTAGTTAGAATGGCCCGTGATCTTAGAGTAAGTTATCAGAAGAATGAGATTGAGTTTCTCTGTTCTACTAGAGACTTAATCAACTGTGCCAAGATCAGTGAAGACATTGGCTTGGCAGATGCAGTTAGAATAGCTGTCTTAAACCGTTGTCAGCCAGATGATTTCAAGGCAGTCAACACTGTTATCTCTTTATACTTTGGAACCGATGGTCAACTCAAGTACGTTGTAGACTTTGAGAAAGAACTTAAAGAACTTTCCCGCAAAGTAACCAAGGAGAGAAAGCTTATCGGCTTGTTTGCTAAAGACTTGGTTAAGTTTACCAAGGACCAGAAGAAAAACCTCAAGGAAGTTGACTTGAGAACCTTTGCTCTAAAGCCAACTTCTAAGACCGCCATTGAAAACTTGAGATACAACACCTCAAAGCTAGAGACAGTGGCTATGAACTGGCAGAGGAAGATTCAAGAAGCGGAGGAGAAATAATATGGGGAAACTAATAAAGATAGAAACAAGAACTGACTTTTTAGAGGGAAGCGTTGTAGTTAAGAAAAAAGGTCGGTGGTTTTGGAAAACAATGGCGGAGTTTTCTATTTATGTATATGGGCTTGATAAGGCATTTAGAATGGCAAAGCAAGTAAAAAAAGAATTGGAGGGAAAATGAAACTTGAAGGTAAGGGAAATCTATATCTTCGTTTAACTCTTTTAATGAGAAGAAGTAATAATAAGCCTTTTAAGTTATTTATAAATTGGCTTAGATATAGAGGTTTTTTTGATGAGGTTTGGCCGAAAGAAGAACGCAAAAAGAAACAAGAAGATTATAGGCAAGCAATTAAGAAAATTAGGGAGGAGAAATGAAACCTGAAACTATCTTAAAAAAAGCTATAGAGAAAGCAGTAAAGAATGGGTTTGATGAGGAATATTTAGAGTATGAATATTTAAGGATTTTTCCATTTGACATCATCTTCTCCCACGACTTTGCAAAGGCTTTTTGGAATAGCACTTCTTGTTTTCATGGTGGCGAGGAATACAGACATGAATATAAGCCTTATAATTTTTGTAAAGCTCCAGATAAACAAGCTCAATGGCAATACCATCTTCAACAAATGGTAATCGTAGACCCTATTAAGTATTTAGAGAGGTTCTTAAAAAAATGAGCTATTACTATTACGGTTATGGGATTGGCGTAACCAGCTCAGAAGCTAGGAGTATAGCCAATGTTCTCTCTGGTCAGTTAAAGGTTAAGATTAAAGAAGGTCAAGCCTGGGCTTATAACTTCAAAGACAAAGCCATTACTTATCGTAAGGAAGATCTTTATAGTTTAACCAGCAAAGACGTAACCGCTAACTTACTGCATGAGGCTGGTCATGCTAAGTATTCTCTCTGTCCAAGCAAGCTTAAATGGGGAAAGAACGTAAAAAAGAAACATCAGGTGAAACTGAAGCATATAGTTAATGTTATTGAAGACTTTAGGATTGAAGATAAGGTAAGAGTTCGCTATCCCCATGCTAAAACCTATCTTCCCCTTTACTCCTTTAAGACTGAGTTTGAGTTAAACTTCTTTGCTAATCAGTATCAGATGAACACTGGTAAGATTTCTCGTTATTTGGGTTATTGCTTTGGTTTATATTCTGAGATTGCTGATCTACCTATTTACTTCCAAGACCCAGACATAACTAAGGCGGTTAAGAAAACTAAAAAAGCTGGCAAGGCGGCCAGATACCTTGGTTCTACTCAAGCGATTGCTGATGTGATTAGTAAAGACATCTATCCTCATATAGTTAAGTTTCTTGAGGAGCATGAGGAGAAAGCCCTTGAGGGGGTTAAGCTAGTTTTATCAATGGGTAATCCCCCAGCCGATCCTTGGCAAGACCTTTATCCCGAGGTTAAACACTTGGTCGCTCCAACAACTGCTTATCTGAGTAGGGTTTTAACCGACAACAAGTTTGATAAGTTTGGTGGTAAGTTTGCCTCTGGAGCCAAGATAGACTCAAGGCGGCTTTATAAGTTTAGAGTTGGCGACACCCGCTTATTTCAAAGAAGGATATTAAGAAAAACCAAAGACTATGCTTTCTCCTTTTTAGTAGATGCTAGTGGCTCAATGAGAGGGGGTCCAATGAGGGAAGCGGTTAAAGCGGCTATCTTGTTTTCTCATACACTTGGACGGCTTAACATTCCTTTTAGCATCCACTCTTTTAATACCAGGTTAAAAGATTATAAACAGCTTGGTGAAGAGTTTATTCCCTTTGGTAGAAAAACTGCTAATATGTGGGAAGATATTTGGGATGAGAGTGGAAGTAGTCATGCTGGTGGAACTTGGGATGCTACAGCCATCCGAAGCCACTCAAATAAAATGGCTAAATACTCTGGTAAAAAGATTATGTTTGTGATTACTGATGGAGATACCAATGATGGAGACTATTCTCTTAAAAACGAAGTTAGAAAGGCTGAGGCTAGGGGAATTGAGATGGTTGGTATTGGTATTGGTGGCTATGCTGGTGAATTTGTTAGAGACAACTACAAGGATCATGCCTATGTTGATGATATAGAAAAACTACCCAAGGTTTTAGCAGTTAAACTTAAAGAAAAACTAGCCCTAAAAGGAGGGATATGATTAAAGATTTTTTACTTAAATATTGGTATTTTGTTTTTTCTAGTAAAGATAGGTTTGGTAAGTTTACTGAAAGAGGTGTTTTAATTGCCGACTGGAATGCTAAAAAAGCTTTTCAACAAGCAGTTAAGTATCAAAAGAAACATGATTTAGTAATTAAAAGCATGAAGAGAGTATAACTAGCATAAAAGGATTAAATATGAAAAAGTTTCTTAAAAGAATTAAAAGGTTTTTGACTATGATGATACTAGAGGTTCCTTATAGTTGGAAGATGAGCAAACACAAAGCTGTTGTTAATTGTGGGGCGGGTTTTGAAGATAAAGAATTAGCCTCTATTTTTAATAAGCTATTACCTCAGTTCTTGGGAACCTTAAAAGAGATAGCTCAAGAGATTAAGGATAATGATGGTCAGTTAAAGGGGGCGGTTGAGATAAGGCTTAACAAAGAAAAACCCCAAGGCACGATGCTTAAAGAACACGCTGAGAAGCTTAAAAGCATGAGGGACTCTGGTAAAAAACCAGTAGTCAATTAGACCTTGACATTAATGTAAAGATAGTGTTAAAATAGACTATAAATTAAACAGGAGGTGATATGAAAATAAATTGGACAAAAGACCAGGAGACAAAGTATCTCCAATTATCAAGGGACGCTGCTCTACAGATGAGAAGCAGAGGAAATGTGAAAATGGCTACAGAGATTGAAGCAACAGCTTCACAGTTAGTCTTTCTGTTAAGGGATGCTAAGGAACAAGCAGAGTTTATTGACGACAAGATGGGTATTGTAAAAACGGAGGTGTTATGAGTTTAAGTCAATTTTCTATTATTATAATGACGTTATGGTTTATTATTTGGAGAATAGATAAAACCAAACCTGCCTTAATAGCGTTTTGTATATTCGCAGGATTTTCAATAATTACTCTTATCATGGAGGTATTAACACTATGAAGACTTTTGTTTGTGATAAGTGTAAAAAGCGACTAGAGAAGAGTAATAGCGTTAGCTATCTTTCTCATTGGAAACCCTTTAGGATGGCAAAATCAATAGCCTATGATTTTTGTGAGGAATGTTATAGAAAAGCAATTAAGGCAATAATTAAATTTGTGGAGGATAAATGAGTTGTTTAGACTGTGACGCTTTTCAACATACTCCTAAGACAAGTTTCTATAGGTGGAAGAACGCCAATATCGAAGTTAGAGCTTGTGTTAAGCATTTAAAAGAGGTGTTTGACGCACTAAATAAAATACAGGAGGACATATGAGTGATTATTCAGATCTTGAAGAAAGAGTTGAGAAGCTTGAAGATAAATTTGAGTATCCTTCTGTTGATTTTGATAAAGAAGTGATAGAATTTCTCAAGAGAAAAATAGAGGGAAAAGCGGAATTATTAGCACAAGAGTTAGGCTACGAATGGCAAGAAGGTGGAAGATGGGTATGGGTTAAAAAAACTAGAAAATATAAGAGGAGAAAAAAATGAGTGAATATAAATATCAAATGACCTATTTAAAGGGTCCAATCAACGTCACTGTTAGGTTGGATGATAAAGACCAGGTAGTTGAAGCTGTGGCTGATCTTGTAAGTCAGGCCCGTAAGAATATTGAGCTTACACAGCAAACTCCCTACCAGGCAAAACCAGTTAAAGATGCTAATGAGGGGACAGTTTGTAGGACTTGTGGAGCAGAGCGTGTCCTTAACCCCAAGACAAACAAGTGGTTCTGTAAAGATAAGTGTTGGACTAAAAAAGATGACACAACATATACTCAACATATGAGTGATGTGAAAAGGAGATAATATGGACCAATTTCAAGAAGAGAGGTCTGAACTCTCCACCCAACAGCAATATGAAACAGAAACAGAGTTAGAAAATTATCAAATATTAGGGGAAGACCCCAAGGAGTAATATGGGTAGATGGAAAAAGATCAGCCCAGAAGCAAGAATGAGAGCAGAATTGAAGGTGAAGTTCCAAGAACAGGAACGGATGACTCTTCAAGAAGCAACTGAGGAATACTATGAGCCAAAGTCGCCTTATAGTTTTATCATTGCAAGAACAAAGATGTCAGCAATCTTTAGAGCTCTAAAAAGAGTTTTTGGCAAAGATAGGATTCCTTTCGGTTGTGTGAATGAACACAAAGAATGGGGCATCCCTACCTCCAAAGAAGAGTATGAATTTATGGGTATAAGGAGATATACTCTTGTCAAAGGAATTATCAAAGGCTCTCAGATGATTATTTCCTCTGGAGTAAGAGCAGGTTTAATCAAGGGCAAGTCTAAAAGCGAGACTATCATGATTCCTGTATTGGAGAAAAATGATAAAAAGAGTAAAGATAAATGACATTAAGCCAGACCCTAGTCAGCCAAGGAAGATATTTAATGCTAAACATATCGAGGGTCTGGCTAAAAACCTCGAGGTAGAGGGGATAATTAACCCGATTGAGGTTGACCCTAATCTCATGATTATCACTGGAGAGTGTCGGTGGCGAGCAGCTAAGTTAGCTGGCTGGACAGAAGTCCCTGTAAATATTAATTCTACTAGTCTCTCTGCGTTTAAGAGATTCAGGCGGCAGATGGCTGAGAACCTACATCAATCAGCAGCTGGTGGGTCTGCTCCAATGAACGCTATTGATGTTGCTAAAGGGTATCAGAAGTTGTTGAAGATGATGGGGTACGACTTCACGCCAGGCGAGAAGTGGCAAGGAAGGGATAAGGGGATGAGTAAGTTATCTAAGGAGTTAGGAGTATCTCAAGTAACTATTGGTGAATATCTAACTCTTTTATCTCAACCAAAATATGTTCTTGAAGATATAGCAAAGGGAAGACCAAGGACTGTCTATCGAGAAACTGATGCAGCCCCAGAAGAATATCGGGAAAGACTTAAACAAGCAATCAGTGATGGAAGAATTACTAATAGGTTAGATATTAGAAGGTTTAAAAAAGTTGCTTTACTTAAACCCGATCTGGCCGAGATTGAGTTTATGCGAATAACTCAAAAGCAAAGTGAAGACGCTAATCGTATTCTTAATCGAGCAGTAGAGTTGGGTTTAGCTATGAAAAGTATAGATCCAGCCAAGCTTTCTCAAGAAGATAAAAAAATGATTCACCTACAGCTTGGTTCTGTAAGAGGCTCAATAAGTAATTTCATTTACAAACTAAAGAGTTAATATGAACACAAAGCTATTTACTAGGAAACACCAGATGGAGGCTTTAAAGAAAGCCAGGCTCCCCCACTCCAAGCCAACATTTCTAAAATACGAAGCTTTGGGAATAATTAAGGCGGGGGATAATAGTATTGTATATAAAGATAGGATATGGAGACTCTATACTCGGGAAGAGATAGAGGAAAACGTAAAGCGTGTAAAAAAATATAAATCGTAGTGGGGTACTCGATGATTACTAAAAGGTCTCTCAGACTATACGAACCCAAGAAGAGAGGAATCTACAAAGTAGATAGGTATGGTGGTTTATGTAAAAGAAGAGAGTGTTGTGAGGGTAAAACAAGTCATTCTGCAAGATATGCGTCAAAGAGTGGTAAATGTAGGGGGTGTGGTAAACAAATGAAAGAGTGGATAGGTTTTAACGACAAGATGGAAATGTTATGGGCAAGAGTATCTGGGAGAGATTCTGATAAGAAATGGTTCATCTTTATGAAGAAGAATGGAGCTAGGATCTATGCCAAAGTTTAATAAAGGTGATTATGTCAAGGTTAAGAAGAGCGTAAAAGAACCTAAGTGGGAATGGGGAGAGGATGGAGTAAATCACTCATCTATTGGAGTAGTTCAAAAATATTATTCAGAGAAAAGCGGTAATTTTCTAAAAGTTGATTTTCCTGAACATAAAAGCTGGAGTGCAGAAGAAACAGAAATGGAGCTAGTAGCTAAAAAAGGACAGTTAGCCCCAGTCTCAAGAGGGAACATTACAAGAAATACCCTGAGGCTATATGGTTGAGTTTGAAATAGGAGACAAGGTACAACATAAGATAGATAAATATAAGGGGGTAGTCACAGATTTAAGTAGTCATGATGGGGATACAGCAAAGGGGTTTATTAGAGTCAAAAGGGATGATAAATTAGATGGTTCTCCAGATGGATCTGGTAAATGGGCGGTACAGCCAGGAAAATTAAAGTTTCAAACAAATTCTCGCAAATTTAAGACAGGGGATAGAGTAAAAGTATTAGAGGATTGTTCTGGTACAATGGTGGGGTGGACCTATACATTAACAGACGGAAACAAAAGCGGAGAGCAAAAAGGTAAATTATGGGCAAGTAAGGGAAAATTAAGATTTAATGATAGCAATGGTTGTAGTTGTAAGTCTAATTGGGAGTTAGTAAAAAAAGCTCCAATCACCCTTTTACAAAAAGTTACAAAGAACACTTTGAGGCTTTATGGATAAGTTTAAGGTAGGAGATAGGGTTAGAAGTAAACAGCCAAGCTATAGTTATACTGGAACAATAATAGAAATAGGAAGTAAACTAGCAATAATTAAGAGAGATGATGGTAAATCTGATGATTGGTCATGTAAAATTAAAAGAGATAAGATTGCCACCGCAAATGGTTGTTGGGATGACAAACATTATTTAGAACTTTCAAGCTCACCAGCACCAGCTGAATTACGAGTGGGAAATAGGGTGAAAATTAAAAAGAGTAGTAAATATTTTGCGTCTCAAGGCAATCACGGAATTGGAACAATAGAGGGGGAAGATTTTGGTGCGGACTGGAAAGTTGTTTTCCCCGACAAATATAAGAACTCATACAACAATCATGATTTAGAGGAAGTTCGTAAAACAACAAACCCGTTGGGAACCGTTACATCAAGCGATTTAAGATTATATAAGGACTAATATGAAAAAGATTAAACTTAGAGAGACAAAAGATACTCTGATTCTTGTTAAGACTAAAAAAGAGTACGATACTTTGATGAAACTGTTTGAGAAGAAGGGTTGGAAATGGAATGACGGGCAAATGCCAACAGGGTGGGATGGTTGGGCTCATGGTTGGGGTAGTCATATTACTATGAAAAATAGATTTACAAGGGGAAACGAACCCCACGGCAATAAGAAAGTAATTCCTTTTGGTCAATTAAAAGATTCGGGTTATAACGAGGATCCACTTAGTGCAGTTACATCAAAAAGCTTGAGGCTATATGGGTAAACTTAAAAAAGGGGACAAAGTAAGAGTTACCAAACTACAGTCGCTTGATGAAGCATTTGGGATTAAAGTGGGAGATATTTTTACAATAAAGAAAGTCGAAAGTGATGGATTTTATAGAGTAAATGATGACGCAGATAGACCATTTAGTCCCAATCAACTTAAATTGGTTTCAAGAAAAGACCCTTCCTCTTTCTCTGCAATAACATCAAAAAGTCTGAGGTTGTATGGTTAATTTTAAGGTTGGGGATAAGGTAAAGATTGTGCTACCAAATTCTGCTCCATCAAAATATATTGGACAGACTGGAACTATAAGAGAAATTGAGAGTCAAGGAAGCCCGCCAATTAAAGTTAAGTTTTCAGATGGTGAGTATTGGTGGTATAAAAGCTCAGACTTGATGCCCACACGGAAAGAAAATGGATTTAAGGTGGGAGATAGAGTAAAACTAAGAGACTATTCAGTGTGGGGCGATCATGAAAAACATGATGGACAAATTGGGACTGTAGATAAAGTTGAAAAGACCCTAATTCATATTAGGTGGAACGATAAATCTGGCTCTAATATTTATTTTGCGGAGAGATCACTTCCATATAAAGTTAAGAAGACTTCTCTCTTTGGAGTTATTACATCAAAAAGTCTGAGGTTATATGGGTAAATATAAGGTTGGAGACAAAATAAAGATTGTAGGACGGCTATCACTAGGAGATAAAAAGCATGGTATAAAAAAAAATCAAATATATACAGTCAACGAAGTTAATTATCAGCATCGTGGAGTTTTCCTTGACGGATCACAAGGGCGGTGGATTATGTGGTTTCGCCAAATTAAATTAGTCCAAAAACCTGGTAAGGTAACAAAAACATTTACTAGAAATAGTTTGAGGTTATACTAATATGGAGATAAAAGAAAAGTTTAAGAACTGTGATGATATAGTTTTACACTGTCTCAAGAACCATCCTAAAACTAGAGGTAGCGATAGAGAATTGATTAGATGTGTGTGGGAACAGCAAGGCTATAAACTACCAAAGAAACACATCCATCTTTACTACATGGTTCACAAGCCAGAAACTATTACTAGGTCTAGGAGAACTTTCCAAGCCAAGGGGTTGTTTAGGCCAGATCAGAAGACTAGACAGAAACGATTAGAGTTTGCCGAACAACACCGCAAGCATTTTAAAGAACAAAAGAAGAGAAAGGCTGGCTATTATGAAAAGGATAAGTGGATAGTGGAGGAATGATGAAATATATACTAAAGAACAAAAGGGTAGTGAAAGTGGAGGATGTCATAGAGTGGAGCGATTGGTTTGAGACAGCTGATAGGATAGTTAAACAAACTAAATTAAAAAATGGTTATAGGGTGTCAACTGTATTTCTTGGAACAGATCATAGTTTTACTGGCGGTCCACCACTCTTGTTTGAGACTATGGTGTTTAAAGGAAAAGACTGGTCCAATTTGGATATGGATAGATACTCTACTTGGGATGAGGCGGTAGAAGGTCATAAGCAGATGGTTAAAAAATGGAGATATAAAAATTAAAGGAGGTATATGTGCTTTATACATAAATGGACTAAATGGAAAGATAGAAATAAAGGACGACTCATCAGACAAAAAGATGATTCTGTTGTTGGAAATATAATTGTTCAAGAAAGGCGTTGTAAGAAATGTAATAAAGTTCAATTAAGAAATGAAATGGTGATTATATGAAAATAAAACACTTTTTAACTGGCTCAGTTGCTCTAAATGTGGTCCTAATCTTTATGCTGATAGCTCAGCAAATTCAGATAGACGCTCAGCTTAAAGCATGGCCTAAGCTAAACACTGATCTCTTGGTCTGCCAGCAGATGAATAAGAACGCTACTGACTTACTCAAAGATGAGATAATAACTATAAGGATAAAATGAAAGAAAAAATAATCAATTTTGCCGACCTTTTCCAAGTAGACTTTGGTGGCAAACTCACGGCTAAGAAGAAAATGAAGGTAAACGGGGCTTTCATAAACAAGGGCGACATCATCCCAGAAGGACATCTTATTGGAGGAATTAATTTTTGGGAACATCAAGGTCAAGATATGGCAACAACAAAAGAAGGAGATATTTTAGTAATTAGAGCATTTTTCAGGTAGATCTATGAAAATAACCATATTTACTACTAAAGAGAAAGAATATATAAAGGAAGTCTACTCTAGGGAAGACCTAAAAAACGGGTTTTTGAATGAGTTAGCCAGAGAAATGAATCGGCCAAAAACGAGTATCAGTAGAGTTGCGTATAAACTTGGGTTAACTGATAGAAAGAGAAAAGGTCTTACCATTGAGGCATTTAAAAATTCTAGTAATGGACAAAAAAATGTTTCTTTAAAAGTAAGAATGGAAAGGGTGGCTAGAGGCAAGCAATGGCATAAAACACATGAGCATCCTAGGGGAATGTTGGGTAAAAAACAATCTAAGAGGGCAAAGATGGCTGTCAGTAAAGCACACAAGGGAAAAAGGAAGTCTAAAGAGCAGATTGAAAAAATGTTAAAAACCACATTCAGAAGGTATGGACGTTATGGTGGGGCTTCACTTAGTAAAAGTCCTTATTCAAGAACAAAGGGAAGTAGGAGAAAAGATTTGGGGAATATTTATTTTAGGTCGGCATGGGAAGCCAACTATGCCCGTTTTTTAAATCTGATTGGTGAAAAATGGGAGTTTGAGCCAAGGACGTTCTTTTTTAAACAAATTAAAAGGGGAACTAGAAGCTATACTCCAGATTTTTGGTTGCCAGATAAAGAAAATTGGGTTGAAATTAAAGGATGGTTCGATAATAAATCTAAAACAAGATTAAAGAGGTGGAAAAAATATTATCCAGAGGAGTTTAAAAAAACGATTATAGTAATTCAGTCTAAAAATAGTAAAGTTCAAGCTGAATTAATGGCGATTGGCTTTAAGCATACTCAGTTTGAGTTTTATAATGAAATAGAAAATAAAGTTTCAGGACTTATTAAGGAGTGGGAATGAAAGCCCAGAAGGAAGATAAGGTGGTAATATGGATAAAGTGACTAAACTAAACATGGAGAGTAAGAAGGTATATGCCTCTTTTTGTGGTACTGGTAAAAGCTATTTATGTAAGAAGTTTCCTAAAAAGTGTATAGAGTTTGAGTGTTGGGAATATGACGAAGGTAACTTCCCACATAATTATATTAAAGACATTAAGTTAAAAATAGGAAAAGTAGAGCATATCTTTATAAGCACTAATCCAGTTGTATTAAAACAGTTACATAAGCTTGGCATATCAATAACACTGATTTATCCTAAAAATAACTTAAAAGAGAAATATATTAAAAGGTTTAAGAAGCGTGGAAGTAGTAAACACTTTATAAATAGATTAAATAATAGTTGGGATAATTGGCTTGATGAATTAAAGGAGCAGGATTATTGTCAACATATAGTCTTAAATGATGGACAATATTTAGAAAACTTATTAGGGGCTAATCTATGAAAACTAAAATGGAGAGTAGGTTAAAACAGCTTTTGATAAAACAAGGTGTTTTAATCAGTGAGAATGATGCTGATGAGGCTGGTCAGCAAATTTACGAAGAACAATCTGCCTTCATCCGTAACGAAAGGAAATTAACTAGACAGGCCAACGATAAGAAGTGGCGGGAGAAATTGGCTAAAATATCTGATAAGTTTAATGATAAATTTCAGCTTGTAGATGACGGACATTCTCCAGCTCAAGCATATACAGAGGAAAACTTGTTTGAATTAATAGAAGAACAAACAGAGTGGTTAGATAACCTCTTAAAGGAGAAAGAATGAAAGAACTAACTTTTGAAAACATTCTTATTTTATTAAGTCCGATATTTATTATGATGCTTGTTTGGTTTATAGCTTGGATAGATTACAAAATAGACCCAGATGGAACTCCTAAATGTGCTAGTCACAGAGGTTGGTTTTCGTCACGGTAAATAAAGGAGAAACTAAATGAGTAATCAGTATTGCGTTAAGTGTCAGAAAAGACATGAAGATACTAACTGGAGATTTAAGAAATGGTTTGATGATGAGTTAGAAGAGGAGATAGAGGGCTGGGCCTGTTCTAAACATTTCCGACCCCGTACCTCTATTAATCTAACAGACAAGCGATTAGCACCCGAGAGGGAGAAGTATAAGAAAGATTTAATCCAACCATTTCGCCAGGGAGAGCCAAGCCAAGAGTTTGCTGATGCCTACCCCAAGCAAGCCAAGAAATTTTTTAAGGGAGAGAAAAAGAAACCTAAGAAGGTTTGGGATTAGCCAACTTTTCACGCTGAACAATATGCCTCATAGTAGTATAAGCTAGTTTATACTTGAGTATCATTTTAGTCCACGACATTCCCCCCATCTTATCTTTATAGATTTTGGCATTGCGTTCTGTTTTTGCTTTTGTCATATACACCTCCTCTAAGCCTATAGCTGTTTTATTATTCTGTTATATCGCACTAAAGCCAATCATAATCACATTAACTAGCAACTTGAGGATAAAACCAAAAATAATTAAAGACACAAAAAAGCCAAAAAGCACTATTAAGCAACCTAAACAGCTGGAATTATCTTGGTTATCTGTCATACTACTCCTTCTCGGCTTTACAGATGCTACAGAGTATCCATACGCCACCACCTGCTATCCAGAGGGGATAGAGTAATTTGTATTTGTTACATTCTTCACATTTGTCTTTAGACGGTTTAGGAATATGTTTATGGCCTATGGGCATATTCACTCCTCCTCTCCTGCCTTCTCATAACCCCATAAGACCACTTCTTTATTCTGATATGTTCCTACTGTAATAAAAGGGCAGTTAAGATTTATATTGTCAATTCCTATTGATACTTTACTATCAGGGTTGACCTTCTCTAGTTTCTTAATTAAGTCTTTTACTTTCATATTGCCTCCTATGCTGGGATGGCCCCAGCTTTAATTGTATGACCATAAAAGTCGGTCCTATCCTTGAGGGCTGGTTTAATCTCCCCCGCCTTGAGTAGTTGAACAACAGTCCTCCCATAGAAGCCTTGAAGTTGCCAACAACGGCCTGTATCACTCAGCCATTGCCAGGCACTCAGTACCTCTTTTTCACTGGCGTTTTCCCCTTCACAAAAACCCTCTGCAATAGCACAGGCAAGGTAAGGTGTCATTGACTTGTAAAACTTCGTTTTTCTCAATTCCATATTTCCTCCTATACTAACCAAGCGGTATTATTAATACGCTCAACTAGCACAGCCTCTTGTTTATTTAATAGTTTAATCTTATCTGCCAGGTCCATGACCTTGGCACTGTCGGGGGTGATAACCTCGAGGGTTATGCTATCCTCAGCCTCTCCCTTCCAATAGCCAATCCCTTGCCTCATGGTGAAGCCGTCAAAAAAGCTACCAACCAAGGCCAACAGCTCGGGCCTGTTCACGTCCTCGGTTATAATCCTGAATAATACGCCTTCCATTCTCATATATTCCCCCCTATAATAATCAGCCATACATAGACGGCTGAGATAATTGATAATAGCGTGATGGCTTGAAGTAGTTTACTCATATTCTCCTAACTGTGGTGATTAATCGGCTTGGTTTACTGCCCCCACTTCCACTGGTGCGGTATACTTCAAAATAGTCGTTTCCATTCTTATCAATCCTGCCTTCTACTGCTATGCCTAAATTCCATCCCCTAATATGGCCGTCAATTAGTTTTGTGCCCTGACAGGTTCTTTCACTCCTATTTCCTTGGATACTTGCATAAAAATGGCTCATAATGCCTCCTGTTCGGCTTTTGTTAATATGGTGTCAATGGCGTTTTGGGCTAACTCTATCTCTTCTGGCTCATATTCAAGTGGAGCGATAATGTCTAGGGCTTGGTCAATGCCTGATGTAAGAGAGCGTAGGTTATCGGTCATGCTGAGAAGGCCATACACTCGGGCCAGTCGGTTATTAATTCTTTGAGGTCTTCTTTTGTGGGAAATTCGGAGTATAGATAGTCTACTGAGTAGCCGTTGACGTCAACTAAATAGGAAATGAGCTGTTCTTTGGTTATCACTTGGTTATCAATCATTAACTAAACTATACTATATAGTAGTCCTGTTGTCAATGGGGAGCTAACCTCAAGGGGATGACATATGATATACTATAGGTGATGAAGTTTAAACACTATTTGGGGTTTTATCAGGAGCTGGGGAAGTTGATGGGGATAGCCGAAGTTATAGACCACCAGCCGACCAGCGTGGCACTGGACCAGATTGTTAAACAACTTGACGAAATATGGATAGAGGTAACGGGAGAGGTGGCAGAGCTACCACCCAAGAGAGAGACTAAAACACCACTGGGGAGCGTAAAAAGACCCATGGCCAGGGAGTTAAATAAGCCACCGAAGTTAAAAGAGACTGAGGATGCAACAGAAGAGGCTATGGATAGGGTTATGGGTACGGAGGCACTGGAAGCATGAACGCAAAGACAGCTAAACTACTGAGGAAATACTGTACGGCATACTGTAAAGACTATAGGCAGTACAAGAAGCATTTTAAACTGGTAGAACGGGATAAGCAGAGGTTGGTGTTAGATAGTTTATATAAGGCTTGTAAATAACAGATACTATGGGAGATAATAAACCCAAGAGTGGAGAAGGGGTGAAGTTAGTCAGTAAATTAGGGAGAGAGGCACAGAGAGTTAAGAAGTTAGAGCGACAGACTAGGGGTATAGAGTTGTATATTAAAGAGGAAGGACATATCACCAACGTCTGTAAACTGTTAAGGATACACCGCAATACATGGAACAAGTGGACGAAGGATGACCAATTCAACCATCTGGTGATGTTAGCAGATAAGATACTAGATGATGATATGGAGAGGGTGCTGATAGGCAAGGCCAAGAGAGGAGCTAGTGCAGAGCTACTCTTCTACCTCAAGAAACGCCATGCAAGGTATAAGGACATGCCGACTACTATAGGTGTACGGGGTGAAGGTAAGGTAGAGGTAATAATACAAGACTACAAGAGCAAGGAATAACAGAGGTAGGAGTGTCGCATAATGTATATTGTGCGACATATACAGGCAGTAGGGTATAACATAGACTATAGGATAAGTCATTCGTGGTTGGGACTCCAAGGAAATAAAGAGGGACTCCGTACCAACTCACCAACGTATAGTCTTAAATTAAATTTCTAGTAAGACTTTAAAGTGATAGACTTCTATATAGTAAGATAGACTTTGGAGTAGATTAATTCTCTCTTATAAGAAACAGTGGTCCCTTACCCATTAAAAGGCGAAAAAAACGGAAAATAGCTTTCTGAATAACTCTCTATATACAAACGTGCTTAGGTCTGGCTTTATCACTTTATAGAGCTTTGGTCGCCCCGTAGGACTTTAGGGAGAGTAACAGAATGGTTAATTAAGACATTTCTGTATTTAGCACATCTTTAGCATCAGCTGAATTAGCATGGGTTTTGCACGTAGCTCACCTTTTGATTTTTAGCTGGTTGATGTTCCTCTTGTTCCCCATCATCTACAGGGCCCAGGACGGTTTGTTGTCGTCTAAGTAGATCCCCCGATTCTTCTCAGTGTTTGCTGTTGCAAGCCTTTACTGCGGGGCTCTGAGACTATTTTTCCATTTAAATGTGCGGTAGCTTATAGGCTTATCTCCTCGGATTTGCCCACAGGGGCTTTGAGAAGTTTTGTTAAACAACTTTCATGCCAGCACTGTTTATTGTCATGCTGAGCTTTAGTTACTAATCTGCCTTGTTTTTTAGATACAAACTGCCCACATATTGGACAGTGATGGAACCATTTTTTACCCTTAGTCATTTTTTAGGTTTTTCATATATTTATTCAGGGGGTTAAAGGTAACTCGTAAAAAGCCACTCTTCTATCCTACTCTTAGTTAAAAGCAGACCTGCCTTATTCAATATATTCGGCAGAAGCCTTCAACCCCCTTAGTTGTCAAACAGTTTTAAAAACTGGTTAGGCTGGTGCTGTTGTACATTAAAAACCGTGAAGTAATCTAATCAACACCAGCTTAATCAATCTTTAAGTGTTTCTTTAGAAACTTAATTAACTTGTTTAGTTTTTTCTTAGTTAGTTTCTTTTTCATATCAATCTAAGTTTTAGTTCCTCTTTTAAGTGTTTCTTACAAAGACTACTCCCATTATAGATGTATTCAGCGTGTTCTTTGTCGGGGAAGCAATCTACGCAAAAATGGCTGCCCATGGTTGATACGTCAGCCCCACCCGAACCCAATGCCGAAAGCACTCCACCCCCCCCGCTGATTGTTTGTGTTGCTATGTTTGAATTTGACTGTCCCATAGCTACTTCCTTCCCCTTATAGTATAGTTTCTCAAATCCCTCAGTCTTCTTCATATTTAATCCTTTAGGGTGTTTTGAATGGATTCTTTTTAGTTAGTTTATGTAAATATTTAAGTTCTTCTTTGTCAACGAACTTTTTAAGTCTTTTTTCAATCCGAGGACATTGACCACAATCGTCTTCTCCACCTTGTGTAGCTAAATGAGCTAATCTCCACTCATATATTCTCAGTGCATCATGTTGGCTAAACGAAATTCTTTTGCTCATCTTCCTCCTTTTTGGTTATGTAGGGTTAGTGTTTTCATAATCTTTTTAAGAAACTTCTCGGTTATGTGGCTTCCATCTTCACCAATAGAATGGGAGATATAAACAAAATCTCCCCACTCACCAGCAAACTCAACTAGCTTAACTCTTATTTTATCTTCTAATTTCATACAAAGTGCCTATAAAAAAACCCTCTGGGATGGTGCTGTGTCGCTAGGCTAAACAGCAACACCCCAAAAGGTTCTTGTTGCCCAGCTCTCATATCCCAACGGCTTACCCGTTAGCATCCTCAATATACAACCCGTGTTTTGTAGTTGTCAATAGGCAAATGGTATAATAAGGCGATGAAGTTATACTCTTACACCAAACCAAAGATTCCATATAAAGAAATTGATAAGAAAATAAGAGGAATGTGTCGGGATATAAATAAACTTCATGATGATCTTTGGACTTGGGATTCTTGTAGCGGTCACAATAAGAAAAATGGGTATATTTCATGTGTTTGTCTTAATATGGAAGCGTTAATGGAGTTACTTATTTATGTTAGGAATAATACTGACAAGATTAAATGGCCTGTTAAAGTAGGCTTGAATATAGGTTCTAACACTATTAAGGGAAAAAGGTATATGTGGATTGATAGGCATATCCCAAATTTTACTTTAGTTATAAAGAAACATGGAAAAGCCCCCAGGTAAGATAACTCTAAACATCACTCTGCAGCCCAAGCAGAAATTAGCCTTCTATAAGAGCCTAAAAACGCCTGTGTTATTTTATGGAGGGGCTAAAGGTGGAGGCAAGAGTTATTTAGTTAGAGCTAGGGAAGTCTACCGCAGGATGAAGTACCCAGGCACCAAGGGATTGATTGTTAGAAAGACTTATCCAGAATTATTATCCAACCACATCAGAATGTTTTGGTCCGAGTACCCCGCCACCCATCAATGGTTTAAGCGAGGAGAGAAAGCTATCTACTGGCCGAATGGTTCTATAACCGAGTTCTCTTATCTTAAATCTAC
>SDBV01005492.1_pt1 | contig 17869 bp, 16 predicted proteins | sample 2277081 | NCBI WGS metagenome assembly SDBV01 (sample SAMN10402039, study PRJNA504765) | marine sediment metagenome | isolation source: marine sediment core GS10_PC15, 223 cmbsf | place: Arctic Ocean: Southern Knipovich Ridge | collected 2010 | reverse complement strand
GGCCTACGGAGACCTACGAATACGGCGGCCAGCAATTCGACCTGCCTAAAATCCTGAGCCTGTAGCGAACCTGCCTTAGAGAGACAGGGGAAATCGATGCCAAAAAAACCGAATATTCTGCTCATCATGTGCGATGAGCGCATCGACGCCCGATGGGCTAGCCCAAATCAGCTCGGGTCAACCCCTTGATCGATTCTGCTAAGGACAAGCACCCAGTCTTCATCGGCAGGATTCGGCCGCCCGGGAAGCGTCCACGCCCCGGCGCGCCGCGGCGTATCGCCCACAGCGGCCTCGTTCCCGCTACGCGGGTCGTACCAGATCGCCGTGTAGGTGCTTTCCTTTAGATTCGTAACGGCGATCTCGCGCACGCTGTTTCCCCGCGGAATGTAGACGACGTACAGCTGGCCCGGGATCGACGCGCAGTGTGGAGGCGTGATGTCGGCGGGGGTGGGCAGCGGATTTCTCCCTCCGTCGATGGTCAGCCGTTCCCGGGCCGGCTCGAGACGCCACCAGGGGTAACGAGTAATAAGGCGACCAACATGTCGCATCTGGCAGGATCCTTCGAAGGCCAGAGCGACCCGCCAGGGGACGACTCCTTCTGTTTGTTTGCCGGTCTCTCCATGCGCATCGTCAGGGTCGAAAAATTGCCAGACACCGAAGGCGCCGTACCCATACCCCCCCAGGGCGCCATTCAGGTAAGCACTCCATGCCTGCCAACGGGAATGGTAAGCATGATCCGGGTCCGGCTCACGCTCGTAATACCCTTCAGCCAGGAAAACGGGCTTTGCGGGTTGCAGATCGTAGTTTTCCCTGGCTCTGAAAGGGGTGTTGCACATCTTGTCGGTACGCTGGCCCGTCTGCAGCCAGTTGTGGTCGAGCCACGCGGAGTCGTGAAAGGGCCGGGATGACTGGACGTTGTGCGGTGCCGGCCGGCCTTCCGTGACGCCGCTGGGATGAATGGAGACGGGGTGAGCATAAGGATTGTGCCGTTGAACCTCACCTCCCAGCTCGTTGATATCGCTGTCCTGCCAGCCGCAGTCGCGCATGGCGTAGTAATACTCCCCGGATAGGCACCAGAGGCTGTTGTAGGTTCCATACCGCAACGCAACATAACTGCTGATCCTCTTGGCCCAGGTGAGGGAGAAAAAGCAATTCAGCTTGCCGAACCAGGTAACCGGCATGGCGGCAGCGAGCCCTTCAGCCCAGATGGCATCCATACGGCGGTCCAGGGCTTGAAAATAGGCCGGATTGAGCCGCTCGCAATCTCCGGCTTCAAAGGGATAGCCGCCCTCGTTCCTCTGCCCTGCCGGTTCCGCAGTCGTGTCGCCGAAACCTCGCATGTAAGCCATCAAAACTGCGGTAAAACCTTTGGCTTTGCGATCTGCCAGATACCCGTAAAAAGGCCCGTCCTTATCTCGCCCCAGGCCGCAGCGCAGCGTGTTGCCGGCCCAGAGCGTATCGGCCAAAAGAAAGAAAGGCGTGCCGTCGGCATGCTCGAAATAGCGCCCATCCGCGCTTATTCTGAGCTGGCCGCGGTAACTGGGATTGGCAGCAATCTCATCCGACGCAGGCGCCCGCACGTTTATGATGCCCTCAGCGCCATCCAGACCCGAATCGGGGGAAGCCGCAGCATATCGCCACGTACCGGCTAGCGGCGCCGCGAATGGAATGAGCCAAGCGTCTCCGCCGTCCCAACATCCCTCTAGCTCCAGCACCGTTCCCGTTTCGTTATGCGTGAACGTTGCCGTAACGGGAAATTCCCACCACGAATGAGTCCCGCCGGCTCTGAGCCTGAGCTTGAACGTCTCCCACTGAACGAGGTTAGTCTCTGTCATCTTTTGCCTGCCCTTCTCGATTGCAGCCCGCTGCTGTCATTCTGCCCCTGCCCCAAATCGATCTAATATTGGCACAGGCAGCAGACACACCCACTCAGGATATCCTACGCCTGCCCCAACGTAAAGATCACCTGTCAAAAAAAAGCAAAATGGCATCGGAAATTCCTAAAAAACGGACAGCGCCGTAAGTAAAACGGCTCATACGCCGGTGCGTAGCCAATACATGCCCTTGTAAACTACGCTTCAATTCCTATAGAATGATCCCCATTGCGGCGATGCGGTAATCCGGTCGCTCACAGTGACCAGCGCGGTTCGTGATGACAGAAAAGTGTGAAGCCATGCTACTGGAGCCCGCCTGCTTATTATGCTTACCGGCTGAGACCGGCTAAGAACCGGGCGCGCCAGATCGGTCCATACGTGTAACTGTGTAGCCCTGCCTATGAGCCATGTGAGATTAGACGAGCTTCAGATTTCAGCCAAGCGAGGCCGATACGCGGTGCCCCATTTCTTGGGCGCTACCAGCGAGATGGTGATCGGCGCAATCAGAGCGGCGGAAGAGCAGCGCTCCCCTCTGGCCCTCGGCTTCGCTCCGGAGGTGTTTTCCATGGTGCCCCTTACCGTAGCTTTTCCTATGATGGTGAGCGCGGCCGGATACGCGGCTGTACCGGTAGCCACTCAGCTGGAGCACGGCCATGATCTGGAAACGATCATGAAAGCCATCGAGCTGGGAACCCTGTCAATCATGTTCGACGGCTCTTATCTGCCTTATGAAGAGAATGTCAGACGCACGAGAGAAGTGGTAGTCGCGGCACACCCCCGCGGTGTTGCCGTAGAGGCGGAGCTGGGCAGCGTGGGAGGTTCGGCTGTGGATGCTGACCAGGCCGTGCAAAGCCTGTTCACCGATCCCGAACAGGTAGTCGATTTCGTGGGCCGCACCGGTGTCGACACCCTGGCCGTGTCCTTCGGCAACGTGCACGGCAGGTACCACGGCGTTCCTGATTTGGACTACGATAGGATACGCGAGATAAGCCGGCGGGTTGCTACACCCCTGGTAATGCACGGCGGCTCAGGCCTGGGGGCAGCGGAGTATCGCCGCTCGATTCAGAACGGCATAACGAATATCCACTTTTACACGGGCATTGCCATCGGAGTATGGGACCGCTTGCTGCAGGGCTTCCGCACCAGGACGGACAGGCCGATCTACCATGAAATCGCAGCCGCCTCGATCGATCACTTTTACTGCGAGGCAAAGAGAGTCATCGATATGCTGGGCAGCGCCGGAAGGGTCGGGCCTGCTTGAAGCTGAAGGAAAAAGAGCATGCTGTTAAAGGAGAAAGTCGCCATTGTCACCGGATCCGCGCAAGGCATAGGCAAGGCTATAGCCCGCTTGTTTTGCGAGCACGGGGCCAAGACCGTCCTATGTGACGTGCAGGAGCAGAAGCTCTCCGCCGCTGCGGCCGACATAGAAAGCGCTACCGGCGGCACGGCAGTGCCCATTGCGGCCAGCGTCACCAGCAAGCAGGAAATTTCGCAGCTCGTTGAAACGACGAAAGAAAAATTCGGCCGCATCGACATCCTGGTAAACAACGCCGGAATTCTCAGGCACGCCCTGATAGTCGATATGGAAGAAGAGGATTGGGACAGGGTTTTCGAAGTCAACGTAAAAGGAACCTTTCTCTTTACTCAGGCGGTGGCCAGGGTCATGATGGAGCAGAGAAGCGGCAAAATCATCAACATCTCATCCTGCTCCGGCAAAAAACCGGACTTGAAACAGGGCGCCTACAATTCATCGAAATCGGCCATCATCGGCTTTACGCGCGTCGCGGCTCTGGAGCTGGGCCCCTACGGGATCAACTGCAACGCCATCTGCCCCGGAGCTACGGACACGGAAATGGTCAGGAGCACGTTCCTGACCAGCCCTCAGATCGAGAAGGAGTGGATCGAGAAAACGGCGCTGAAACGGCTGGGCAAGCCGGAAGACATGGCCAAGGTAGCGTTGTTCCTGGCCTGCGATATGTCGGATCATGTGACGGGGCAAGCCCTGATCGTGTCCGCCGGCGAGCTGATGGGTCAGTAGGGCAAGCCCTGATCGTGCCCGACGGCAAGCCGGGACGAGGGAAAACAGGAGGGACCCATGGATTTGAAAGGCAAGACGGCTATCGTAACGGGTGCCGGCCGGGGAATAGGAAGAGAGCTGGCCTTGGAGTTCGCCCGCTCGGGCGCCAACACAATCTGCTGCGCCCGGAGCGCAGACAAGCTCAGGCAAACCGTAGATATGATCACAGAAGAAGGCGGAACGGGGCTGGCCGTGGCTGCGGACGTGACGGACTGGGTCAGTGTCTCCAGCATGGTGCAAAAGGCAATGCAGGAGTTTGGCCGCATCGACCTTCTGTTTAACAACGCCGGGAGCTTCCGGTCCGTGGGGCCGGTCTGGGAGGCAGACCCGCTTACCTGGTGGGGAGACGTGACTGTCAACTTGAGAGGCTCGATGCTCTGCTGCCGGGCCGTGTTGCCGCGCATGATCGATAGAAACTCCGGAGTCATTATCAACATGGACGGTGGCGGGGGATCAGAGGGGCGCAATGTAGGCGGCTCGGCTTATGGCTGCTCCAAGGCGGCCCTGCTGCGTTTCAGCCAGGGCATGGCCGAAGAGCTCAAACGCGAGGGGCACTCCATATTCGTTTTCTGCATCAATCCCGGCTTCGTACACACGGATATGACCGAACACCTCATCTCTTCACCGGAGTTGACGAAATGGCAGCCCCATGTCGTCGACCTGATGGGCTCGGACAGGGAGATGCCGCCCCAAGCCTGCGCCAAGGCCACGATGCGACTGCTCGAGATCGCCGGCCCTGAGCTGAGCGGACGCATTTTCTACGTCGATTCTGATTTTTCTGAGATAGCAGCCCGCAAAGCAGAAATCGAACAGAAAGACCTCTTTGTCCTCCGCAATGACACGAGAGGTATCGGGCGGCATAAACCGGCAGGCTAATCTGCTTGTTTGCTTATCCCGCCAATCGGGCCGCAAGAACTCCGACCATGTCCTCCCAGGCAGCGATAATGCGATCCTCTGACGTATCGCCGTCGCTGTTCTCGATTCTTCCTTTCTCGTCCAACCAGGCGATAGCCCGGCCCACGCCTTCCTTCCAGGGAATCGAATACTTGAAGCCCAGGTCGGCCTTTGCCGCCGTGTTGTCGAAGATATTGTTGCCGGAAAAATTCTCTACCGTGCGCCGGGCAAGACCCGGGGCGATCCGGCCCAGGACCTCCGTCGGAATATGCACGAGCCGGGGCGGTGGCGCCCCCATGGCTTCAGCGATGGCTTCGTGATAGTGGTTCCAAGTTAGCCACTCCTCGCCCGTAACGTGATACGCTCTGCCGTACGTTTTTTCGTTGCCGGCGGCGTTCACGAATGCCCGGGCCACGTCCTCCGCGTGGCAGGAAACCCAGAGGGACGACCCATCGCCGTGAACGACGACCGGCTTGGCCTTCCGGATGCGGTCGAGCTGGACGGTAGAGCTTCCCAGCGCAAACAGAATCTGCCCCTGCTCTGACTAGGGGTGGGCCGGGCGGATTATCGTAGTGTTGATTTGCGCCGCCTGATGGGCTGCCATGAAGATGTCTTCGCAGCGGATCTTATTGGCAGCGTACGGATACGCGCCGGCTCGCGGATTGTCTTCCAGTATTGGGTAGCGCGGCGCCGGCTTGGCGTAAACGTCCACGGTGCTGCAGAAGATAAACTGATCTACCCGTTTTCGAAAAGCGCGAACCGCGCTTTGCGCCTCCGCCGGCAGATAGCAGACCATGTCGATGACGCAGTCGAAAGCCCCGGCGTCAGCCATGCGCTTCTCGAAGGCTGAGAATTCCTTGCGGTCTCCTGCGATGTGCTTCCAGCCCTCCGGAAGTGATGCTTCCCGTTTTCCACGGTTATAGAGCGTTACGTCGTCTCCCCGCTCCAGCAGGCGGCGTGTTATGGGAGTGCTAATGCGTCCGGTGCCGCCGATAATGAGTACTTTCATGAATGGCCTCCTGTCGCCTTCGGATCAGCATGTGGCCGCAGCTCTCGCTGGGCCAGAGTCCCGGCTACTCTATCATATTCCGGAGCAACCGATCTGCTTTCCTGCCTGACAGAACCCGAGACGACGGTCAACCTCCCCCGCAGCCCCGGAAATTCTCCCTTGACGCCCCTTGACAAACTTGTGGTGCGATGTAAGATCACAGTCTACAATGGCGGCTGGTCCTCGTCGGACAGCCGCGGTTGCTAGGCGTCCGCATAGCGGATGCCTAATAATAACAGGAGGCATGCAAATGAAAAAAGCTGTCTTGGTTCTGTGTCTCACCCTGCTGTGCGGGGCGACACTGTGGTCTGCCGGAGCGAAAGAAGAAGCGGCCAGGCCGAAGGTGATAGAGCTCACCTTCTGGTTTTCCTCATCTAAACCGGTAGTGGCTCTGCTGGAGCAGGCGGTCAACGAGTACAACTCTGCCCACCCCGATGTGAAAATCGTGCTAGTGGAGACGCCCACAGGAAAAGAACGTATGGCCACGGCCATTGCGGGGGGGCAGGGTCCGGATATCCTGATGTACAACCAGAACGTGTCCTGGTTCTTCGGCATCGACTCCATATACCCTCTGAATGAGTTCGTCAATGACCCGGTAATCGGCATGGACGGCTCAGGTTACCGCCTGGACACCCGCGGCTCGGCCCATTTCGGCGGCAAGCTCGTGGCCATTCCCTTTACGGGCGGCGGCGGTGCAATCAAGTACAATCGCCGGCACTTCAAAGAAGCGGGATTAGACGAGTGGAATTATCCCAAGACATGGGATGAATGGGTCCCCTTCACTAAAAAATTGACCAAATTCCAGCCCGACGGCAAAACCCCCATCCAGTGGGGAGTCCACGCCAGTGTCGTCGACTGGTGGCTGCAGGAAGCCATGTTCATGAACGGCGGCGACTGGGTCAACGACGACATCACGGAGTACGCTCCCTTTCCGGAAAATCTGGCGCAGTCACTGCAGTTCTGGTATGACATGACTTTCAAGTATAAGGTCATGCCGGTAGCCAGGGGTGTTTCCTGGATAGGGGCGGCCGAAATGGCGTCGGCGGAGCAGGGCTTCCTGAACGAAATGGTCTCGCAGGAGCTCGGCGGGCATGGAGGTTATACGGCGACTTGGACCAACAATCCCAACATGAAGGACAACATCGGCGCTTTTCCCATTCCGAGAGGTCCTATGGCCACGGGCAAGGTCAAGATCAGCAGCGGCTTCTGGGGTCCTATCATCATGTCGGTGTGCAAGTATCCCAGGGATGCCTATCTTTTCATCAAGTGGCTGTCGGAGAACAAGTCTCTCGCCATAGCCAAGGCCAACGAGTCGATTCCGGCCTACGCCAAAAAAGCGATGGAAGATCCGTATTGGTCCGAAAGCGTTCTGCACGGGCGTATGCTCGAATGGTATTCCGACAACCTGCCCCGCAACTTCCATGTCTTCCCCGGACGCCTGGACGTGCGCTCCGAGGAACCGGGCATGGCGGAGAAGGTGCTGCTAGGCAGAGCAACTCCGACAGAAGCTGTTGCGGAATTCAAGAAGCACGCCAAGCAGGTATTCGAGCTGCACAAGGAAGAGCTCGATGAGTATCGGGCCAACCACAAGATTATCTGGTAGGAAATTATCCGAAGCAACGAGCCTCCGCTGCGCGGAGGCTCGTTTTTTGGGCAGACCAGACCCGCGGGGGGAACGTTAGAGATGGCGAATATATTCCAGGCATTGACCGGTGGCAAATCCAAGCCCTTGGCACGGTCTTTGGAAACCAGCTTCCTGACGCGAAATCGGGAGCAGGTTCTGGCCTACCTCTTCATTCTGCCCGTCGTGCTGCACCTGCTGACCTTCAAGTACTACCCCGTCATTTATTCCGCCGCGCTAAGCCTGCACAAGGGCACGCTGTTGAATCCCTTCAAACGGTACCTGGGGTTCTATCACTATAAATTCTTGTTCACCAACAAGTACTTCCTGCGGGCTCTAATCAATACGGGTCTCTATACTCTGGGGAGTGTCCCCATTGCCGCCGGGTTCGGTATCATACTGGCCATCCTGGTTTTCCAGAATCACAGGGGCCGCGTGTTCTTTCGGGTGATCTATTACACGCCGGTGGTGGTGTCCGTGGTGGCGATGGTGCAGATATGGCTCTGGTTGTTCAACCCGGAGCACTATGGGCTGCTGAACATGCTCCTGGAGATGGTAGGCCTGCCCCGCTCCCGGTGGCTCTATCACCCGGACACCGCGTTGTTATCCCTAATTTTCATGAGCTACTGGACGGTGGCTTTCAACATGGTCATCTATCTGGCTGCGCTGACCGGCATCCCGTCCGAATTGTACGAAGCGGCCCGGGTAGACGGGGCCAATGCCTGGCAGCAATTCTGGCGCATCACGCTGCCCGCCCTGATGCCTACCACGTTTTTCGTCGTCATAGTGTCGACCATCAATGCCTTCAAATATTTCGTGCCCATCGTGCTCATGACGGGCGGCGGCCCGATGCAGTCCACGACCATGGTGGCCTACCAGATCTACGAAGCGGCCTTCGAGTTCAATCTGTGGGGACGGGCTTCGGCCCAGGCCTTCCTGTTCTTCGCCATCGTGGTAGCCGTGACGGTTGTCCAGTACAAGTTCATGCCCGAATCCTTTGAGTAAGCGAAGCTAAGGATTGAAGAGATGGTACAAGCTCAGAGCATACGCCGAAAAACCAAGGCGGGGTTCTTCTACCTTCTATGGTTGAGTCTCTGTCTGCTGTTCACCCTGTTTTTTATCGGTCCGTTCATATGGATGATCGTTACCTCGGTCAAGATACCGCAGGAGGTAGTCCAGTATCCACCGACCATACTCCCTAAAATTTGGACGGGCAATAACTATAAGATCATGTGGGAAGAAATCAAGTGGCTTCCCATGTTCTGGAACAGCGCCTGGATTACCAGCGTAACGGTGCTCCTGATGCTCTTTGTCAATTCCATGGCCGCCTTTGCCTTCGCCAAAATGCGCTTTCCGCTGAGAGAGCCGATCTTCATGCTCATAATAGCGGCCATGGTCGTTCCCCTGCAGGTCGACCTCATCCCCCGATTTCATATGATGGTCAAATGGGGGCTAACCGGCACGTATGTCCCCGTCATCCTGCTGGCCGTAGCCCAGGGATTCCAGACCTTCATGCTGCGCCAGTTCTTCCGGTCCATACCCGACTCGCTGTTCGATGCGGCTAAAATCGACGGCATGGGCTTTTTCCAGATTTACTGGAGCATAGCCATCCCGTTATCCAAGCCGGCCATCTTTACCCTGGCCATCTTCGCCACCCTGGGCGTGTGGAACTCATATCTCTATCCGTTGATCTACCTGGGCAAGGCGGGGCAGTACACCGTTCAGCTAGGCCTGGCACTGCTGCAGCAGAAGCTGGTCGGGCAGTACGGCCCAGTGATGGCCGCATCCCTGATGATATCGCTCCCGACCCTGATCGTATATCTGTTTTTCCAGCGCTACTTCGTCCGGGGCATAGTGATGTCGGGCATCAAGGGCTAGGGGCCGGCCCGGCAAGCAATAACAACCGGCAACTCAGCCGAAAGAGAGGAATCCAATGGCGGCAAATACCCAAACCGTAGAGCAGTGGGGCATCTTCGAGCTGGAGCTGGAAGGTCCGAGGGACGGCAACCCCTACCTGGATGTGCAGCTGCGAGCTTGCTTCCGCTACAGGCATCGAACCGTTGTCGCCGGCGGCTTTTACGACGGCGATGGCGTCTACCGCATCCGTTTCATGCCCGATACTCCCGGGGATTGGACCTACACGACCGAGAGCAACAACGACGCACTGGACGGCAAGTCGGGCGGCTTCGAATGCTCGGCGCCCTCTTCCGGCAATCACGGCGCGGTGCGAGTGCGGGACACCTACCACTTCGAATACGCCGACGGGACTCCCTTTTTCCCCATCGGCACGACGTGTTATGTGTGGAACCACCAGGGCAATGAGCGCGAAGAGCAAACCCTGGAAACCTTGAAATCGGCGCCTTTCAACAAGATACGCATGATGGTGTTCCCCAAGCATTATCTGTACAACGAGCGAGAACCGGACTACCACCCCTTCCAGGGTTCCCTCGAAAAGGGTTGGGACTTTGCCCGCTTCAACCCGTCTTTTTTCAGGCACCTGGAGCAGAGGATCGCGGGTCTGCTCGCTCTTGGCATCGAGGCCGATCTGATCCTGTTTCATGCCTACGATCGCTGGGGCTACTCGACGATGAGCGCGGAAGAAGACGACCGCTACCTCCGTTACGTCGTTGCCAGGCTGGCGGCTTACCGCAACGTGTGGTGGTCTCTCGCCAACGAGTTCGATCTGATGAAGGCCAAGACTATGGCCGACTGGGATCGCTTCTTCCGTATCGTGCAGGAAAGCGATCCCCACCAGCACCTGCGCTCGGTGCACAACTGCCGGGTGTTCTACGATCACGCCAAGCCCTGGGTTACCCACCAGAGCATTCAGCATCACGACATCATCAATGTCTCGGCCTGGCGCAAGCAGTACCGCAAGCCCCTGGTCCTGGACGAATGCGGGTACGAAGGCAACATAGAAAAGGACTGGGGCAATCTGCCGCCCCAGGAGCTGGTCAAGCGCCTTTGGGAAACCGTGGCCCGAGGCGGGTATGCCTGCGCTCACGCAGAGACATTCCGCAAACCCGTCAAATGGTGGTCCCACGGCGGCACGCTGCACGGCGAGAGCCCCAAGCGCATCGCTTTTTTAAGGAAGGTTCTGGAGCAAGGCCCGCCGGAAGGGCTCGAGCCCATAGGAGAGGACCTGCGCGGTCGAGCGCCCTGCGCCGGCAGGCAGGGCCGGTATTACCTGACGTACTTCGGCATCCAGCAACCCAGCTTCAGGCCGCTCAAGCTTCCCGAAGACGCGGACTTTGCCATCGACATCCTCGATACGTGGGAGATGACCATCACCTCTGCGGAAGGCACGTATAGGGGAGAGTGCCAGGTGGAGTTGCCGGGCAAGCCCTACATCGCGCTGAGAGCGAGAAGAATCGACTAAGGAATACTCAGTACTCGAGGCATCCAGCCGACAAAGAGGAGCTCCGTGATGGGCCATGGCAAGACACGGGCACTGCCTTTCCTCGAGAAGGGCGTGGCCCAGGTGGCTTTGGTTGTCGAGGATCTGGATCAGGCGGTCGAGCAGTGGTGGCAGCTGTTCGGCATCGGGCCCTGGCACTTCTACACGTACGGCAAGCCCCTGGTCAAAGAAATGTCCTACCGAGGGAAACCGGCGGATTACGCGATGCGCCTGGCCCTTTCCTGGATCGGGCCGCTCCGAATCGAGCTCATAGAGGCCGGGAAAGGATCGACGGTGTACGCCGATTTCGTTAAGCAGCACGGCTACGGTGTGCATCACTTCGGAGTGCTGGTCGAAGACATGCGTGATGCCATCGAGCAGGCGCAGGCTGCGGGTCTCACCATGACCATGGATGGGTCCGGCTTCGGGCTGGGTGGGGACGGCCACTACGCATACCTGGATACCGAGCACAGGATCGGGACTACCATCGAGCTGATCGAGAGGCCCAAGGGCAGGCTAAAACCTGAGAAAATCTATCCGCCTGAAGAAGAACGGTAACCTCAAGCTGCTTGACCCCGCAAAATACCAGGCCCTATAATAAGCGGGGTCGTGATGACACACCCCATGCTTACCCCACGAGAGGACTCTTATGGCTGATTATCTGTTAGGCATCGATTATGGCACCGGGGGAACAAAAGGCTGCATCATCGATACGGAAGGCAACCTCTTGGGCTACGCCTTCAGGGAGTACCCGATAATCAGCCGGCACCCAAGCTGGTCTGAGCACGATCCCGTGCTCTACTGGAAGTCAGCCTGTGAAATCGTCAGGGCGTGCCTCGCGCAGAGCGACGTACAGCCCCGCGACATCAGGGCCATCGCGGTTTCTTCGGCCCTGCCTTGCATGGTGATGATCGACAGCGCCGGAGATCCCGTCGAAAACGCCTACAACCTGATGGACCGCCGGGCTACGAAGGAGGTTGCCTGGGTCAAGGAGCACATCGGGGAGAGGCGTGTTTTCGAGATAACCGGCAGCCGCCTGGACGACCACCCCGCCCTGGTGAACCTGCTGTGGGAGCGCAACTACCGCCCGGACTCGCTCAAGCGCATCCACAAAGCCGTGACTATCGATGGGTACATCGTCTTCAAGCTCACCGGCCAGGTTACACTGGCCCATCAAAACGCCACGTTCTTCGGCGTGGCCTACGATCTGCGAAAAAAGCTCTTCCACAGCGAGATCCTGGAGCAGCTCGAGATGAGCCCGAGCCTGCTGCCCGAGCTCCACTATTGCGACGAGATCGTGGGCCAGGTGACCGCCGAGGCAGCGGAAGCCACGGGGCTGGCCGCCGGCATCCCTGTCGCCGCCGGTCAGGCCGATTTCAACGCCAGCTGCATTGCCAGCGGCGTTATCGATGAAGGCGACATCCAGAGCAACCTGGGTACCTGCGGCAATTTCGGCATCGTGCATCACAAAGACGATTTCATGTTCGAGATGATCGCCCTGGCGTTTACCGTGGATTCGCGCAAAAACTATGTCACTATCCCGACCACCACAACCGGAGGCATGTCGCTGCGCTTTATCCGTGACACCTTCGGGCAGGCCGAGAAGGCAGCGGAGCGTTCCCTGGAGGTGGATGCTTACGATCTGCTCACCCTTGCGGCCGAAAAAGCGCCGCCGGGCAGCGAGGGCTTGATCGTGCTGCCCTTTCTCATGGGGGAGCGCACCCCTATCTGGGATGTCTATGCCAGAGAGTGTGTGTTCGGCCTGTCCCTCAACCACACCAAGGGCCATTTCGTCAGAGCTACCATGGAGGGAGTGGCCTACGCCATGTACGACTCCTTTCGGCTTATCAAAGAGGCGGGACGCAGGATCAACACGCCCATCGTCATGCACGAAGGCGGGGCCAAGAGCCGGCTCTGGCGGCAGATCATCACGGACATGTTCGACACCCCCACGGTGCTGACGAAACGGCGTACCGGGGCGCCTTTTGGAGACGCCGTGCTGGCCGGGGTCGCCGTCGGCCTGTTCCGCGACTATTCGATGTGCAAAGAGTGGGCGGAGTACGTCGATCGCATGGAACCCTCGCCCGAGAACCACGAGCTGTACCTGCGGTACTTTGCCCTGTACAAAAAGCTCTACGAGCACATCCGAGAGGATTACCGGGAGCTGGCGCGCCTGAGGGACGGAACATAGCGACCGATGCGAGCCTGACATGCCTCATGCCGATTTGAAGTCAATCTTAAAGGCGGCCCGTCGAAGGGGCTATGCCGTGCCCAACCTCTGGGGCGGGAGCGTAGAAAAAGTGGTAGGTCATGTAAAAGCGGCGGAGCTGAGGCGGTCGCCCCTTCTGCTGTGCTACAACCGCTCCCTGTGTCCGCTTCTGCCCATGGAGATTGGGATCCCCCTTATCGTGAGCGCCGCCAGGCATGCCGCCGTTCCGGTAGCAACCATGCTGGACCACGGCGAAAACCTGGAAGAAGCGTTGAAGGCGCTGCGCCTGGGGCTCTGCGCTGTAATGTACGACGGCTCCCGGCTGCCCTACGGCGATAACGTCAGAAACACCCGCAAGATCGTCGAGGCCGCCCATGCCGAGGGCGCATCGGTCGAAGCCGAATTGGGCGCCGTGGGAGGATCGGAGTCACCGGGGGGACTGCCCGCGGCATCAACTGCGGGTTTACCGGATGCACGGGATGCCGGACAAATGCCCACCGAACACAAGAGCGTCTTCACCGAACCACGGCAGGCGGCGGAGTTCGTGGCCGCAACCGGTGTTGACGCCCTGGCCATTTCGTTTGGGAACGTGCACGGCGTCTACCACGGCCAGCCCAAAATAAATTTGGACCGTGTGCGGGAAATCGCCTGCCTGGTTGACGTGCCGCTGGTAATGCATGGGGCATCGGGGCTGCAGGAAGACGACTACGCCGGCATCATTGAGGCCGGCATCAGCAAGATAAACTGGTACTCGGCAATGTCGCGCAAAGCGGTCGAGCACCTACGCGGACAGCTAATGGACTATCCCAGGGAAATGGGGTGCCACGGCCTAATCGCCGGAAGCATTGCCTTCTACATCGAAGAGACGATGAAACTGCTGGACCTGCTTGGTTGCTCCGGCAAGGCCGGTTAGTGCGGCATATATTTCGCGTTGGGATAGACCATCACTTTAATCTCCTGTTTGGCCTCGAGCCTCTCGAAGGCGTGTTCCCAGTCCTTCATTTTTCTTCCCCGTTGATGCTCACTTGGGTCTCACTTCATCGCCAAAAGCAAAACATCATGGTTGAACTCCGGGAGCTCAACCGTCGATTTGTCTCCGGTCCTAACGGTCGGGGTTATGGTTCGCCTGCTCTCCAAATCAAAACAGGTGCAATGGTATCCGGTCAGATCAAAGGCCAGCTCAAAATCTGTTGTGTATGGCGAATAGAGAACGACTTTCGTGCGATCCTTGTTTGCTGAAACGATGATTTCCGGTTCGTCGGGCGGAGCGATGGTGATCGGGTCAATATCAAACAGATTAAAGCTTTCGAATACCCATTTGGCAAAACCCACGTCCCATGCGCCACCCAGTTGGAGGCCGAACTCCCACTCGTAAGGCATAAACTTCTGCTTTGACCGCTGCAAGCTTACAAAGCTCATGCCCTTCCGATGGCTTGACCAGATACCATGGCCGCCATAGGTGATACCCATTTTGGCGCCCGCGAGAAGGCTCTGCCACGTAGCCTTTCTGACATCAAAAGCGCTGAACTTGGCAAGCCCGTCGCCACCCATTTTTCCGTGGCCCTCATAGCACGGTTCGCTGTTGACGATTGGGCGCTTCACCTGCATGTCATAGAACCTCCGAGCCAGTGTGTACGAGCTGCTTTGTTCGGCCGCACTGTGACCGGACTGATACATATAGAAATCAACATCTTCTACATAACTATCAGGCAGCACCCGTCTGCCGGCGATGTGCATGGAATACAACGCATCGGGGCAGACCCGTTTTACCGCCCGGTATGATTCCTTGTAATAAGTTTCATCATGATCCCCCTCAAATGGGGTGTCACCACTGATAAAAAAAACCGGGTCGTATTTCTTGAATCGCCTGACCACGTACTCTGAGTATGTCTTTACCACTTCGAGAGGCATGGGGGCGGGCAGCGGGCTGCCGGCCCCACTTCGGCGATCGACATAAGTTTTCCAGAGAACGCCGAGCACCGGCACAAACCCGTATTCCACGGCCATTGCGACCATTTTCTCGGCCTTCCGGAAATAGTCTTCGTTGTACTGCGAGAAATCCCAGTTGCCCTGCGGATCGCAGAGAAACGGGTCGATATTGGCTTCCGACAGGCTGGTATCATGAAGCACCGGAAGGATGCTGATCTGCAGTGCATTGAAGCCCTGCATTTTCCTCAGTTTCAGATATGGCTCCCATTTTTCAATGGGAAGGTTTGCAAAGACCATCCAAACGGTATCGGCAAGGTAGAAAAACGGTTTGCCGTTACGCAAAAGATAGTCATTGGAACGTGAAACACTCATGCTGCCCATAGAATCCTCCAATCGATAATGTAAACGATAATTCGCTTTTTCGCGATGGTCAAGAGGTGCATCCCAATGCCGTTTTTGAGGCACAGTTCGAATCCTGTCCGCTGCTTCCTTCGGTAGAGGTTCCTTTGTTTCAGAACCGACAACACCCTTAACCCGCCTCCAAAACTACCACCCAGTCCTGATAAACAGGCGGGCGGTTCAGGGGAAGCTGCCAGTTTCCCTGATCGTCCGGCTTTACCGGCCCCAGATCGCGCAGCTCGCCCGTAACCGGGTCGAACAGGCGGGCGTGGTAGCGCACTTGCCCCTCGATTCCTTTAAAGCTGATGTTCCAGACTCCACTGGGCAGAAACACCACCCGCACCTTGCCGGGGATGCCTCCGGCAAAAGGCGCGTAAATTTCCTCTTGCGTGCCATGAGGCTCTACCCACTCGGGGTGCGGCTCGAAGCGCCACCACTCATACCGCTCCAGGAATTTTTTGCCGAGGCCCAACTGCCGCGATCCCGGCAGCTGATAGGCCTCCCCCCAGGGAGTGTTACCCCACGCAGTACCACTGGGCGAGGGCCCGAAGGGCTTCTCTTCGGTGTTGACCTGCCAGAGGCCATTAGCGCCATAGGTGTGTCCGCACGCGCCGCCCAGAATGCAGATCCAGAACATGAACCTCTGCACCTCTTCGCGAGACTGCCCGCCGATGCCCTCGTAGCACACCTCGCCGTTGACGACGGGAATAGTCGGCGTGCGAAGATAAGCTTGCCGCACCTGCCGGATCGTGGCTGGTATGCTCAGGCGATCGTTGTGACCCGTTTGCAGCATGTCTATATCCAGGAGCAACGGGTCTTCTACCTGATTGCGGGCCGAGTTGGGCGAGTTGGGATGAACGGTGATCAGGCGGCGATAAGGATCGATCTCCCGCAAATAAGCGCCTATCTCCGTCAGACCCTTTTTCAATGTTTCGCGGTCCTTCTCCCTGTTTTTCGAGAGGTAGAACGGCATCGTGCCCTCCCCTGCCAGACACCAGAGGACGGGCAAAGAGCCACAGCGGGCCACCAGGTGGCGCCAGTGCTGTTTCATTTTCTCCACTCCCATCCAGATCAGGTGGAAGCCCCAGCACCCGAACACGCATGGAACCAGACCCATCCGCACCAGATGGTAAACCCGGAGATCCGCCATATCGTAATAAGCGGGATTGACCCGAGCAAAATCCTGCTCCCAGGGAAAACCAGCTTCGTTGAAGTTGCGTTCGTCATTCCACGGCATGTCCGGGTACGGTCCGGCGATGAACTGGATCACGGAAAACCCTTTTTGAACCCGGTCCCGAGTAAGGGTTTGCAGGTCTTCCGGCCAACTCAGCTCCTTGCGCAGGCAAAACCACCACGTGTCACCGAGCCAGAAGAAGGGCGTTCCGTCGGCATGTTCCAGATAGCGCCGATTATCGCTCAATCGAAGCGGGCCGCGCTTCAGAAGCGCATTACCGCCTTCGTAAGGCTGCACCTCGAGCCTGCCTTCCTTTCCATGCAGGTCGGGATTTCCCGTATCGGAGCAAACCGACCGCCAGGAGTGAGCTCCCAGCTCAGGGGAAGAATAGCGTATCGTCCATGTCTGCTCCCCCGCCCAGAAGGCAGGAACGCGCTGCTCTGTCCCGCCCGGGGTCAAGAACATCACATCCAGCTCGACGTCGTTAAAAGGGTCGCTGTAGGCCTTGGCTGAATCGAAAGACCACTCGACCATGCAGTTCTGTCTGGCAAGATACATTGCGCCTCCTTGGCCTGCCTGTCTTCGGCAGCACGTATTGCTAATCTAATCTGAGCTAATCTACGCTATCGATCAGGACTGCCACATCCTCGCTGAAAGAGGGTATTTCCAGGGCCATTGTCGGTCCTGCCGCCTGGTCGGTTTCGCCGTCACTGTGACCGTCATCGTGGCAGCCGACGCCAGTCTACGCCACCGACAAACACTTAGCGCAACAAGGTCTTGGCACTCGTGGGCACGAGTGGCGCCACGGGTGGCCACTCTTGGCGCTGCCGCAATTATCGCCTCGGCGTCTCATTGGCAAGTGGCGGCTTCGGTCTGGTTCAAAGCTTCACCTGAAGCTTTGAAATTCGGGCTGTGTCGATCGCCACCGTGTCTCATCGTTCACTCCTGATTGGTGACGATGAGCCAAAAACATTCCCTTATGCAAAGGCCTCAATTAGTCCCATGGGCGCTGATGTCAGACAAATTTAGAACGACACCCCGCACCACACAGACCTTTCGCTATTAGTCTCATAGTTGTACCCGCAAATTTTCATTGAGAGCAAAACCCGCGTCGATTTGAAAATTACCGGCCGGGACTTGTGCTCATGCAATTGGGCTCGCAAGCGTTAACGCTGGAGCCGTGCTGGCCCGAGCAATTCCCACGATTGCAGCGTCGACGCCTTCGCCGTCACGGTACAGGCCAACCC
>SDBV01005491.1_pt1 | contig 17871 bp, 9 predicted proteins | sample 2277081 | NCBI WGS metagenome assembly SDBV01 (sample SAMN10402039, study PRJNA504765) | marine sediment metagenome | isolation source: marine sediment core GS10_PC15, 223 cmbsf | place: Arctic Ocean: Southern Knipovich Ridge | collected 2010 | reverse complement strand
AATTTTTTGGAATAGCATATTGGTCAAACCTTTTCAATGGAAATATACAGGGGAAGGGTTGCATGAAAAAGTTGTGAAACGATTTACAGGGATGCTATACAATACAATAAAAATTGATAGCAGGTTTCTGGTAAAACAGCTAAAACTTCATACTAATATTGCAATAGGTTATTGGGAACTTGTTGATGAAACAATCTGTGAATCTTTATATCAAAAAATTCTGGACCAACAATATATGATTGAGTATGTAATCACTATGGCCAAAAAGAAGAAAATCGAAAAAGACTTGAAATCCCTTGAAATTTTAAAAAGTGTTTTGAAGAAAAAGCTAAACTTTCTTCTTGATCATGCAGCATAAAACAAATTGCCGAATTCTATAACAAAACTTTCAGGACAGGGTACTAGTATCAGGAGATTATGTCTTATCTTAGGCAATGAAATAGGAACGTGTGACAAACTCAGGTAACATATTGGGGGTAATTTTTTTTTCTGTACTCTCCCTGGTGGGTTTTCCAACGATGGGTTTATCAGGAGAGCTGCCGGATATAGAAACAGCTCAGGATACCATTAATTTAGCCAGGCTGACCACAGAATATCTCCAGGCTGTAGAGGCAAAGAAAGACCCTCCCTATAAGATTGAGATCATTAAGAAGATACTTAAACTTGATCCCGGTTCGGTTACATTCTGGTTTTATCTTGGGGTACAGCAGAAAATGATATATGAATTCAATGCAGCCGTTGATGCCTTTAGCAAAAGCCTGGATCTTTCGTCTGAATCATCGGCCCGGCCAATTGTTCAGATTTACGACTATTTAGGTTATTGTTTTCATACACTCGGATATTATAAAGAAGAACTGGAAGTGTATGATGCTGGAATGGTTCACTATCCGGAGCATCCCGCACTCATAGGAAGGAAGGCGATCTGCTATTATGCCCTGGGCAAGATCAGGAGTGCCGATCAACTTTTGTCAGCGTTTCAATCCTACTGGGAAGATATCGGCAGATCTGAATCTGAAATTCTTTATAGCCTGGGGAAACTGTTCATTGAGACAGACGACGTGAAGGCAGAAAGGTTTTTTCGATCTGCATTGCAAACCGATCCTGAAAACATTGAAATACAGGCATCACTGGCGAAGGTGTTGATTTCTATGGGAGTAAGAATGGAAGAAGCCATGGATATACTGGAGAAGGCACTTAAGTTTGATCCTGAAGATCCTGTCTTACTACATTTATATGGTTGGGGATACTTCAGGCTGGAACAATATTCCCTGGCATATGACTATCTTTTCAGGGCTGAAGAATTATATCCGTACTATAATCATAACCTGAATCTTCACCTGGATAAATCGGTTGAAATCCTTTCGATCAAGTTGGATAGACCCGAAGACCGGTAGAGTGCCACCCCAGTCACCTATTTAGAACGATTGGTTAAATATACAACCTGGTTTTTAGAAAAAGGAAGCGAGAAATCAGTACCCTGAACCCATTTGGTAAATAGGGTGGGATCATCCATCCAGTTCGCCCTGATAACTGTTTCACTAAACGCCCGGTAATAACCGATCTGGTACCTGGTTCCATTAGCCTGCATGACAACATTATCAATGGTTTGTTCAGGTAATCCAAAATTTACATAAAGGGGTGCAAGGTGATGTTCTCCGTTATTCGTGATATAGAGGTAGAAATAATCCTTGGCAAGATCAAGGTCCACCACCATTTTCGTTCCGTTTAAGACAATTTTTTCCTGCCAGTAAATAGCAAGGCCCACAATAAGACCCTGAGTCGATTTACCACTGGTTTCGGCAGAATAGGTGGTTTCAAATCCTTCAAAATCATTAAAAGTAATACTGTCACCTGCAGCTAAGGTCCGGGTATCTCCCTCCAGTGTGAGGTTGACATCAGTAAACACATTGTTGCGGAAGACAAGATCGGTTCGGGGATTGCGGACCGTAATATATCCGTCTTTAGCTTCAGTATCAGTCCCCCTTTCATTCTTTATGGTCAGAACAACCGAATAGATGCCGGGGGCCTCATAAATAACTTTAGGGTTTTGAGCCGTGGATGTTTCAGGATTGCCTCCCTGAAACGTCCATATCCATTCTGTAGGTTTCCCTTTGGAAATATCCGAAAACCTTACGATTCCGTCAATTTCAATGGTGGTTGTATCACCAATAAAATCCGCTTCAGGGTAGGGGGCTAGTACATTGATGTAATTATCTTTCACGATGACATCAGTCCCGGCATTATTAGAAACAGTCAGGCGTACCTCATATTCACCTGATTGATGATAGGTTACTTCCGGATGCTGTATAGTTGAAATCTGGGGATCACCTGCCTCAAATTTCCAGCTCCATTCAGTGGGTCCTTCAAGAGAGAGATCAGAGAATTGTACCGAATTTCCCTGCTCAATGGTGGTGGAATCAGCCTCGAATTCTGCAACAGGTGGCCTCTCTTCCTCCCGGCAACTACAGATCACAGGAAGAACAGAAATAATCAGTAGTTTTATTTGTGCAGATATGTTCAATCTTGCTGACTTTTGCTAAAAGATAAGGAATTAATAAAATGGAACGTACCAGTTTTCTTCATTCATGAGGAATTCCCTTATCTGTTCTGCCTTTGCACCTTTAAATTTCGCCGCAACTTTATCAGCCAGGTAAGAAGGATCATTCCTTCTTCTCGCAATTCTCATTAGGTCGTAGAACCTTTCTCCTTCAAAGGCCAGCTCCCTCGCTCTTTCATTAATGATCTGATCCTCTATATATTCCTGCTTTGCCAACAGTTCTCCAGTATAATCAAGCCAACCTGTAATTTCATTTGTGTGAGGATCATGCAAATATATGATGTTCCCGACTGCAACCGCATCATGACCATCACCAAATCCGACCCTGCCCCGCACACCCAACTGGTCAATATTATTGTTGTATGATCCATCATTCAGAATATTGAGGCTCTTCAGTACTTCTGGTCGTACAAATCCCTCATGGTCAAATTCCCATCTGGCATAGATCTCCGCGGCATACAGATGTATATTGGCTGCCCGGAAAATCGAAAAGTGTCTGTCCTGATCATATTCGGTCTTGCCAAAAGTATATTTATAGATCACTGTATCCACATTTTCCATGATGGTCCGTGATTCCTTCAAATATCCATCCCTCCTCAATTCAAGCATTTCCCTGATCTCTTTTGATTCCATTGGTTCACCACCCTTCAGGTATCTGTAAGACACATTATAACCACGGTAAAAATCGCCCGGAGTACCAGGTTCTACCACATTTGTTTCGGTAGGATTAGTAGGATTGACATCTAATCTGACGCCGTTAAAGAGTGACTCCCAATTCGTAATGGCCATACCGGTAGGCTTTAGCATATATGAGTTGGGTGGCACATTTGAAAACAGTTTCTGGAGGGAGTGCTGTTGCTGGTATGTTTTACCAAACCAGAGTGTATAAATATGCTCGTTAACATCAATCGATGTAAAGATATTCTTCCAGCTGCCATTACTGAATCTATCGTCCAGTCCATATCTGATAACACCAGAAGCCTCAGGATTGAAGTAGTCCATGATTGTCGAGAATTTTGACTGGGCTTTTGTCAGATCGCCCAGAAAAAGGTACATCTGCCCAAGAAGGCAATCCATGGCATATTTGTTCCAGACGGTTACTTCCCACGACAGGTCATCATTGACCAGGTTGTGGATCACACCAACAGCCTTAATTTCCGTTTCAAGCTGGTGTGTAAATGTGTCAACGATGGCTTCCATCTTTAAAAATGTCCTCTCCAGTTTGACAGTATCATTGTAGATGGTGTCGTTATAATACCCCCCGTAGTGATAGATAATATTTACACTATCAATATATTCCCTCTCGGAATCAACATAATCATTAATTTCTTCAATTGATGTAAGAGATTCCCATATATATGGGACTTTCCCATAAATCCTGACAGCATTGAAATATGCCCAGGCTCTCATGCATAAGACCTCCCCGTATAAACGGTCATAAACAGTTGGTTCAGAATCCATTTCAAGGACTTCCGGATGGTCGAATTTTAATTGCCTTGAAAGGTTGTTACATTCACCAATAAGCCGGAAAAAATTGATCGGTGACACGTATTTATTACTCTTCAGGAATTGGAAATTATATATCTCAATCAGGTCCCTGTCTGCATTGGGTGTGACCTCGACCAGGTCGCCTCGCAATTCACCAAGAATGACAAGCTGGTCGACAAGCGATTGCTGTAAAGAATAAAGCCCCATTTCAGCGGCTCTGTACTCGCTAAAATCCTTGAAGAAATCTTCTGAATCTATGATCAGTCCCTGATCCGGTTCAAAGAATTTCTCACATGAGCAGAGCAGCAGGGTGCCAGCTAATATGACAGATAAGAACCCTGGGTAATTTGCTTTCATTATTTTTTTTCTTTATTACATTAGATTCCATTTCAGGTATACATATACTACAAACCAAGTTTAATTCCGATCATGAATTTTTTTGATTGTGGCATTAAACCATAGTCTATACCCTGTTCCATTGTATAGTTTGAATAGCTGAATTCCGGGTCATATCCCAGGTACCTGTGCCAGGTGTACAGATTGGAGGCAGTTACATATATCTGAGCATTTCTCAAGAAAAATATCTTATCAGGAACTGTATATGCGAGCGTAAGGTTCTTCAGGCGTATATATGTCCCATCCTCTATCCAACGTGTTGAAAATGACGCATTCCCAACAGGATCATTCCAGACAGCTCTTGGGACATCGGTAAGCTGACCCTCGGTAAACCACCTGTTAAGTACACTGGTGCTCTGATTGGACAGATCAGTCATTTTCTCATTCTGGTATCTGAGATAATTGTAGACTTCAAGATCACTGACAAACTGAAGGCTGACATTAACAGACCATCTGCCATATCTTAAGGTGTTGATAAATCCTCCATAAAAATCCGGAATAGGAGAACCGATGATGGTTTTGTCATATTCATTGATCACCTTATCAGGAATGCCTTCAGGACCAGACAGATCTTTAAACCTGGCGTCGCCGGGACCAAAGGGTACACCGGTTTCAGTGGTGAGACCGGCAGCTTTTGCATCATCTTCAGAAGAAAATACTCCATCATAGACGTATCCATAGAAGCTGAGAACCGGTTCACCGACCCGTGAAATAAACTCTCCACCCTCGAAAGAGGTGATGACCTGGTTATCTTTGATCTGTTCAACACTATTCTTAAATCCCGACAGGTTTAAACCCATATCCCATTTCAATTTTCCTCTATCCAAGATCCTGGAAAACAGTTCAACCTCCCAACCTTTATTCAAGAGCTCACCATTGTTAGCAGGTACTGTAGCGAACCCTATCATTGATCGCTGCGGTTCGAAAACAAGCAGGTCTTCAGTCCTTGTCTGATAAAGGTCCACAGCCAGGTACAGTTTATTGCCCAGAAGGCTGATATCCAGTCCGGTATTCAATTGTTTGTTTACCTCGAACTTTATATCCTGTTCTGAAATTGAACCTGATATCATACCGGAGGTTTCCCGGTAATGAGTAAGGGTATAATAACTCAAGGCTGATAAATTACCAATATCATCATTCCCGACAAGTCCGTATGAGATCCTGATTTTCAAGTCTTCCAGCCAGTAGAAATTATTAAGGAATTCCTCTGATGAGATTCTCCACGCTCCCCCGAATGAATAGAATAGGCCGAACGGTCTTCCACCTATCCTGATCACATCTTCTGCATTTTTACCCACACGGGTAGAATACTCCGAAATCAGGCTGGCATTTATAAAATACTTCGATTTATAGCTGTATCCTCCATTGCCATAAAACGTGAGGCGGTTCCACATTGTATTTTCACCACCCATTTCTCTTAAATAGGGGGTCCCGTCTTGCAGCTGCTTGTATTCATCACTCGCATGGGAGTTTTTGGTAAGCCCCCAGTCTATCTGGAACCGATTCATCAGTACCCTCATGCCGGCTGCTGCGGTGATGCTGTGCTTGCTGTTTATTTCTTTGTTAAAGCCCAGATAACTATCTGAGTATATTGAATAGAGATTATTTTTTAGTGAGCGTGCAACATTGTCAGCCTCATTATCATAATACTTTTCCATACCTGCTCTTGGCAGGAAGGTACTCTCATTTAAAGAGTTCAGGTTCAGGCCAAAGAGAGAATTTATCTTCAGGTCCCTTGTAATATCACCTTCTATCCTGAACGAGGTAGCGAACCGGTAATTCCTGCTTCGACCTTCGAAATTATTAATTATAGCAAGCGGATTGCTGACTCCCAGGGGTCCTACATTTTCAAGTGTTTCCAGCTGTTGTCCTTCTTCGTCAAACTGGTAGGGTATCAGGAGTGGAGATTTGAATAGGCTGGTCAGTATCGGGCTCGTCTGGTGAATCCTGGCAGATTCCCTGAGATCTGAATTGCTGTTTATCAGGTTCGAACTGACAAACATCCTGAGCCATGAAAAGACATTGAATGTTCCGACAAAGCGTGTATTGAATCGGTCATAGGATGTGTTCTCGATGATACCTCGGTGATTCAAGTAACCCACCGAAAGGCCATAGCGGGCAATTTCATCTCCACCCCGTACCCTGATATAAAAATCATTGATCAATCCATTGGTAAAAACCTTATCCTGCCAGTTGGTATTATGATTGTACCTGTAATGCTCAGGATCGTTTACGGTGCTGTACAGGGCCGGGTAATTAAGCTTGTATTCTTCTTCTGGCTGGTCTGAGGAGATCAGCACTTCATTGGCAAGGGTTTTGTATTGACTGCCATTCAGTTGTGGTATCTGATCAGGCTGCATACTTATACCCGTTCGCAAAGATATATCAATGGTTGTCTGAACTTCCGTGGGTTTCAGGGTTTCGATAAGGATCACACCATTTGAAGCACGCATACCGAAGATGGAACTTGACATATAATCCTTTAAGATGGTTATATTGGTAATATCATTTGGGTCAAGACTGGACAGGGGATTATAATCACTCCCATCAATATTCGACTGGAAAAGTCCGGAGGGTTCCATGGGTAAACCATCTACGATGTACAGTGGCTGATTGTTCGTATACATTGATCTTATCCCCCTTATATGAGATGTGGTCCCACTGCCAGGCATTCCTGACCGTCCTGTTACCAGCATGCCTGGAACAATACCCTGTAAGTGCTGATCTATAGACTGGTAGGGGTATAACATTGCCTGACCAGGATCCGGTGCATGATAGGCTGAAATAAAATCTCTCCGCAAAGAACTTTTGTAGTGGCTCAATACATCATCGTATCCTGATACCAGGTCATCTTCAGTTAACTGGATGTTTATATTTGTTCTGTTATTAAGGTATTCCCTCCTGGATTTATAATCCGCAGCAGGAGAAATGATCAACCAGACATTTCCCGAAGGGGCAATAAGCTGAAAATCACCGTTTTCGTCAGTAATTGCTGGGGCTGTATAAATTCCTTCCATGCTCACTGAAACCCCTGAAACAGGAAGGTTCTTACCTGCAATAATCTTGCCTGTAACCAGCAAGGAATCCTGTCCAAAGATCCCCGTGCTATTACAAACTGAAGCAAGAAAGATCAGCAAGATCACTGTAGTATGTTGCCATCTGTACATGTTGTTGTTTTTTCTTTCTATTTCTTTCGCAAGATCATCATGTATCTCCATTAAATATTTAATCTTCTATTACCGGAATCAAAGAGAGATAATCGATATTTATTCCATTACTGCTCCCTCTGCCTGGGTCAAGGTATTCGAAGCGTATAGTTACATCTCCAAATCCGGTAATATTATCTACCCACCAGTCTTTAGAGTTAAATCCATTATCCGGAATAAATCGTTCCCCGGTTACGCTGATCACAGATGATCTCAGATTGTAGGTGTCATATTCACCGATTTTTTCTTCGTTAATATAAATAGCATAATTTCCTGAGGGCCGGTAATTGGACCGCCATTCCAGCCGGTATTTCATCGGGAACACATTTCTAAAACTAAACTCAAGAGTATACTCTCCCGAATATTTTCTTGGAAACGAGACGTTTAGGATACTTTTTTCAGAAGCTTCAAGAGCAGATAGTTTATTCGGGGAAACGATTAGACCGGAAACAGAAACCTCCTCTTTCCAGGCGAAAACGCCTGCTCCGATAGAATCGATCAGCTCTTCTCCTTCAATACGTATTTCTCCCTGGTAAAGGTCCCGGTCTACAACGAAATCATAGTAAGTATAAACAAATCCGTTACTGCAGAGGTATTTTGAATCAGGATTGATATTTGACGGATCAATGACAACCGAATCTCCTGTTGCGCTGACCATGGTATCAATAAGCTGATGATATTCCAGGCTGTTATCAAAGAGACTCTTTTCAATAATATCCGGCAGCAATACTTCAAACTGCCAATCTGACGGGATCTCTTCATGTGAATTAAAGCCAGTTCCCAGGTTGTCTGCCATCATATCCAAAGCATCATCATATTGTTCCTGGGTAAACAAGACGAAGGTGGCTGATTTATTACGAAATTCGTGGCTGACAGGGAAGAAATCGCGCTCAAACCGATTGACAGCAGTGATCACAGAATCGTAAATTGTATTCCCATACTCATCAAAACCGATTGGTTTACTCAATGATTTATCAAGAAATACAGAATCGGTCAGGTCAATATAATCTTTGATCACTGTACTAAACAAGGCAGTGAATTCATAGAGATTTGGTTGAGGATAAGCAATTTCAGATATTTCATAGATTTTTCCGTCAAGATATAATGGACTGCTGTATTCGATAAGTTGGTCCTGGAAATTAAATCCGGAGGCAGTACGTGAGACCACTGTGAACTTTCCCAGCAGGGTTTGCAATTTCCTGCTGGTCTGTATGTTCCTGGTCTGGAATACTGTCCTGGAAATGTGATTGGAAAGTATCTTGTCGACAGAACCTGCTGTGTCACTGATATGTTGCAATGCTTCATTATCCGGAATAAACAATGTATGTGAGAGTCCGGATTCAAATAATGAATCAAGCTCGTATTGTTCCATCAGTTCCACGAATTTACTGAATCGTGGTTCTTCTTTGACTGCATCCCAGATGTGCATATTTACGCGCTCATCAACATCCTTGTAATGCTCTTCCCAATATTCCTTTGTGCAACCAGCAATGATAACGGAAACCAGCACAAAAAGCATCAATTTATAGCGAAGGATCATTTTCATAATTTGCCTGTATTTTTATTCTCCAACTGATATTATATTCTATTCCGGAACGAAAAGCACTCCATCCCAGATCATTCTTCCGGGTAATAAAGATTCTACCTTGATCGTATGCCCGCTGTATTTCACAAATTCGACAATCCCGATCTTGAACGAAAAATATGGATTATTACCCGTACCACCTTTGGTAAGGTCAAAGTTCCCCCCCATTCTTTTTCCATCCAGACTGACCACGATGGTTGCATTTAGTAAACTGAGGGCATTGGTTGCGACCTGTAGCTGGTATTTGCCAGGAAGAATTTTAGGCATGGTATATTCAATGACAAAATTGCCTTCTATTTCCAGGTAATCATTCGACCAGGCTCTTTCTGATGAACTGGATGATTTGGTATAGGTAATGGCTTCTGGACCTGACCAGGTGATAAATTCGAATTCATTCACATCGACATATTCATATGTATTGGCCTGTTTGCTGTCACTATTGATGATGGGTTCTTCCAAAAACTGGAACGTGCGTTCAGACCTTGGGATAAGTGTATACAATTCCATCACATCGGTGAGAAAGTGTATCGCACCGTTTTTGGTTAAGACATTGCTTTGCTGGTAATATATGGAGATATGGGTTATAGCAGTAGTATCAGTATCGGAATAAACCAGTCTGAATGTATCTACCCCCGTATTTATCTGAACTTCGAGACCGGACTGTATTGAGACAGGATAATTTGCCAAGGTATTGTAATTACTGCTTCCGTCAAAGTCGACCAGGAAATGACTGCCTTCGAGGATGTGATAAGCGGCAAACTGATACAGACCATTCTCAGGTTCTGTATACAGTGTCCCGGGTGTATGGTATTTCTCGATCAGATCATCCAGAGAATTGATCCCATTCCTGTGATATATTGAATCGTGTTCTGCAAAAATGGTATATTCATTCTTTACAAGTTGATTATTTCCTGTTTTCCGGTATAATCCGAGTGTATCATTTAATCCTGTAATTTCCAGTGCTCCGGAGAGGATTGAATATTCATCTTGTTGCTGCAGCCATTGGAGGCCGGTGAAGCTTACGGGTTCCAGCACTTCACTTATCACATGAATATATCCATTAAGCATTTCAAGATTTATTTCAATAATTGGTGCAACATTATTAACCTTGTATATGGTAGTATCCAGACTGGAACTGAAACCTATGGTAAGCAGGTCTCCTGATGATGTAGTGTCGGGCAGGGCTCCATATGGGAATTCATTAGATCTTAACTCAATCTGCACAAGATGATACCGGCCCAGTTCTCTGACAAAGTCCACATCGTTCAGCAGATCATTGAAGCTGTTGTATTTTTCAGAGTTCTTTATGTACCTGTCGAATGCTTCATCAGTTGGAAGGAATAATGTAAAGCCGTTACCGAACGGATTATAGGCATTCAATGGATCCTTCAAATCCCCGGTGATCATAATATCATAGAATTTGCTATACGTTTCTTTATTTTCGATGATGAAATCGGCTATCGCAACAAGGTCATCGGCGAAAAAGACTCTCTCCGAACTCTTATCACACGAAAAAATAACCGGCACTGCAATGATCAGGAAAATCAGGTTTCGTATCATGTTTTTTTTATTCAGTACTATAGTCAGCGTAATACGGATTCTGCTCAAGATTACTGTTTCTTTCGAGTTCATTTTCCAGAATCGGTAAATACCATCCGAACGGATTGGACAGTTTTGATGCCAATACAAGCTTCTGGGTTGAAGGCACCTTTTCAATAATAATCTCTATCAATTTGCTTTTCCGATTGTAGTTATTGCGACGGCCAAGTCGGAGCAAGTCAAACCAGCGTTTTCCCTCAAAGGCAAGTTCTATTGCTCTTTCCTCCAAAATAGCATCTTCAAAAGCTTCAGCAGAATAGGGTATTTTAACCTGATTCATCAGGGCCCTGAATCTGATCTGGTTGATAATAGTCAGTGCCTCGTCAAACCTGCTCAGCTGTGACAGCGCTTCCGCTTTCATAAGCTTTACATCTGCTAAGCGGTATACAATCCAGTTACAACTGCTTCTCTCAGAACTTGAACGAAGTGTTTTACCATCCGCCGCTGAACCGCAGAATTTCCAGATCATGTCATCAAATGATCGCATCGAACCTGGCCCGCGTATTATTTCACTGGAAATTTCCGGATCAAACAGGTCAATTGCATTCGAACTGGCTTTGTAATATTCATTAGTGTAATATGTATATTGCCATAACGAATTCGACTGGTCGAGGTTCTGGTCGAACTGGAATTCGAAAATGCCCTCAAGAGAATTTCCGGGATAAAAGATTTCAAACCATTTACCCCCCGGGAGGAGCAAATAGTCTAATTTCTCTATCTCATCCACATATCTGATACAATCATCGTATTCAAATTTCCACAGGCTTATCTCAGCGAGTAATGCTAAGATGGCACTTTTTGTTGCCCTTCCCAGATTCTCCACCTCTGATCCGTAATCATCTGTTGCATAGAATCTTGCTTCCTCCAGATCCTCTTTTAAAATATTAAGGATGGTGGTGTCCGCCGATTTTGGCAGGAAAAAGTTAACATCATCTTCTTCAGATGGTTCCAGTACCAGAGGTACTTCTTTAAATATTCTGACCAGGTAAAAATACGCAAGGCTTCTCAGGAATATGGCTTCGGCTTCGAATCCCTTCATCTGGTATTCGGTAAAAGTCTGATCAAACTGGATAATCTCAGGGGCATACTTAAGGACATTATTGCAATAATTGATAACAGCATAAAAATCTGACCAATCACACAACTGGTTATCCGGATATATATTTCCCTGCATTACTAACCGCTGGTATCCTGGAGTATTCTGGTCTTCGATGATCAAATCAGCCCTTAATTCTCCGAATAAAAATAATTTCTCATCGAGTCCGGCAAACTTCTGGTAAGCACCCATGAGTGTAGCCTCAAGGTCTTCTTTTGATTTCCAGTATTCATCCAATACCAATCCATCGGGAGGGATCAGTTCGAGCCAGTCTTCGCACGAAGTGAATGGAACAAGACATATAGAAATAAGTATGATTATTCTGATGGATTTCATTTTGTTGATTTTAAATTTCATCATCTGGCTTTTAAAATCCGAGCGAGATACTTAATGTATAGGCCTTAGGTGGCGGTGTTTTACCCTCATCAATTCCGAACCAGAAAGGATCCTCAATATTTGGTGAGATCTCAGGATCCTCTCCGGAATATTTTGTCAGGGTAACTATCCTTCTTGCGGTCAGGGCAAGATTAAGGGATCGGATCCGGATTCTCTGACAGAATTCTTTTGGAAGACTATATTGGACACTCAGGTTGAGCAACCTTAAATAATCACCTGGTTCCACATACCGGTCAGACCCCAGGTTATTAGCTGGATGATCGAGATAGGCCCGTGGAATCATACCTGGTTCATCCTGACCCTGGGCCCTCCATCTGCGCAACACGGCATTACTCTGGTTATTTTTATCTAGCATTCCCTGAGTGTTTAATGCAACTTCATTAACTACCATATAACCAAGCCTGTAGTGCCATTGGATTGAAACCCTGATGTTTTTCCATTTGAAGTTTGCTCCAAATCCACCGATAAACTCCGGATTGGAATCTCCCAGATATACCACATCAAGCAGGTCTATCTGACCATCATGATTAACATCTTCATAGATGGCATCGCCTCCCTGAAATGGATAAATACCTTTATATATAAGAGGCACCGGATCACCCTTAACATCGAGCAGAATATCCCCGTTCTCATTCAGTGCTACAACATCCTCATCAGATGGCCATACTCCCAGGTACCTGAATCCGTAAAACGATCCCACTGGCTCTCCCAGATCTGCCCTTCTGGGAAATTGTCCATTACCAATACTCAGGTCAACCTCATTATTGAAATTCTCAGGGAACGCAACGAATGAATTAACATTATGTGAGATATTGAAATTCAGCCTGAGCGTAGTAAGCCTTGCTTTGATGACCATCCCACTCAGGTCGAGTTCCCATCCTTCATTCAACAATTCACCTCCATTATATTGTTTTAATTCCATGAATCCTGACGATCTCGGTATTTCATATTTTTTCCAGAGAAGATCTTCTGTTTTTTTGGAATATATCTCACCTGTAATGTATATCCTGTTAAACAGTGAAATATCAATACCCAGGTTCGTTTGTGTCAGTGTCTGCCATTTGAGGTTGGCCAACTGTACCTGGAGTGGTATAACTATAGGTCCTTCAATATACTGGCTTGGAGTTGCAGTATTGAAAATTGCATGCCTGTCGTAGGCCCCCCCGGGCTGCTTACCTGCCTGCCCATAACTAAATCGTAATTTTGCTTCAGAAAGGAAGGTGAAATTTATCATCCATGGTTCCTCCGAAAATCGCCAGGCAAAAGAGGCGCTGGGGAATATTCCCCACCTGTTATTACTCCCAAACCTGGAGCTGGCATCGGCACGCAGGTTCAGTTGTGTGATATACTTATCCCTGTATTTATAGTTAAAATTCGCTAATGTTCCAAGAATGTGGATTTCATTGCTTTTTGATTTGATCGTATAGATTGGCGGATTACTTGCGGGATCTCTTATCTCTGTGGATGGACCGTTCTTCCCGCTCAACAGACTCTCTTCAAAGCTGATCTGGTCTGTTTCAAACATCAGCATACCTGATATGGTATGATTCTCGCTTAACCTTGGAATAAAGCTCAGCTGACTTCTTGTTATAATCTCAGTATTGGTATTATTAATTTCCTGCTGAAAGTTATTCAGGTAATCAAGCCAATCAGCCCCTACAGCATTGTATGGCAAAAATTCATTCTTCTTCTGACCAACGTATTGTAGTGAAACCATCTGGATATAACTGAGCCAGGGTACTATGCTATAGGTGAGAGTAAAACTGTTCATAACCCTGTTCTCATTAATATCCTTAACGCTCAGATTCCCAACTGCCACAGGATTGAAATACTGGAGACCGGATCCCTGGTACGTTTCAACAGGATTAAAATATTCTCCTGTCGGATCGCCTTTGTAATCATATTCCCAGATACTCATGTTCGGAGCTTTCATGTACGCCATTTCCCTGATATTTGTCCTGTTCCATTTCCCTGTCCGCTCGTCCTGCACCCTGAATTCATAATTATTCTCCTTGGTACTGTTTGAGTAGCTGAAGTTGACAGAAAACCTGATCTTTTGCGAGACATTATAGTCCAGATTTATCCTGGTAGTTATCCTCTTGAGAGAGGTGTTGATCGTTGTACCCTTGTTATTATGAGCATTCAGCGATGCAAAGTATCTTGTTTTTTCACCACCACCTGAAAGTTTAAAATACTGTTCATTGATAAAACCCTTACGGGTTATGGCATGAATCCAATCTGTATTTGCACTATAATTATAGAAATCAATGAAATCAGGATCAAAAGCAATTTCAGAAGGCACTTCATAAATACCCTGGGAGTTATGCCATTCTTCCAGCTGCATCATGATATATTCGTTTCCGTTTAGCATGGGAACCGGAGGTGGTTGAATGTTATAGGTATACTTTCCCTGGTAATCGAACATTGTTTTTCCTTTTCGACCCCTGAATGTTTCAATCAGTAATACACCGTCAGCACCCTTCGAACCCCATACCGCTGAAGAGGCGGCATCTTTAAGTACTTCGATTGATTTAATATCTTGAGGTGCAATACTGACCAGGGCACCAATATCTTCCTGGTCAGCTGAACCAAGGTCAAAATCACTCCCGATAACTACTGATTGCGGGACGCCGTCGACCACGATCAGTGGTTTTGCATTCCCAAGAGATCCAAGCCCTCTGATCACTATGGAAGAACCACCCCCGGGATCACCAGAAAAGGACATAATGTCCAGCCCTGTTACCTTTCCCTGAAGAGCTTCTACGGCCGATACGGCACCCATATGCATCGACTCGGCCATGTCAATCTTGACCCTTGAACTGGCCAGGTCACGGCGAGCTACATTTGACAGTGGATCTGTGTTGGCTTCAGCTGTAATACTGATCTCTTCAAGTTGGTATGCCTCAGGAGTCAGAACTACGTCGAGACCGGTCCGGCCATTAAGCGGGAATTCCTGCGCTTCGTATCCAATAAAACTAAACATGATAATTGCATCAGGATTGGTTACATTAAGGATGTAGTTACCGTTGACATTCGTTATCGTACCAGTAATGATCCTTTTGTCCTTGTCATACTCAATAACATTAACCCCGATGATCACTTCCCCTGTTTCGGCCTCTTTCACTGAACCACGCAATACGATCTTGTCCTGGGCTAAAAGAACATTGCTGATAACCATCAGGCAGAATAGTGCGAAAAGCTTTGATCCGGATTTCATCAGGCAAATTTTTGATATTATTTTATCATTGTTTGATCAGTACACCGTCAATTCTATGAATGACAGCGGTGGTTATGAAATCGGTATCTGATACCACGTCCCTGTCTGTATCAGTTGCAACCATGATGTTAGTGGTGCCGGCCTCTTCGTTAATGGTGATATATGGTATTCCACCCGAATCAAGTATCTCTATCATATCGGGTGATGGCTTTATATTCAGGGTACTGTAATAGGTTGAAAAGGTAGTGGATGACTCATCCACCCTGAGTGTTTCATAATGCATCCATGGTTCTCTACCATCGGTAAATATCCGTGTTCCCCTTACAAAATGATACTTCAGGAATTTTGCAAGATCATCTACATCCAGGGTATCGGCACCGTACCCGTTCAATGCTTCTTCAGAAGGCATAAATATCGTATAGTATTCACCTTCGGTCAGGAAGGTATATTCAAACAATTTGGGATTATACAGCCCTGCCTTCTCGAGCAGATCCTTGAAATACGGATACTGATTCAGCCTATCGAACATTTGTGTTACGCTGTGCCGGAACCATGTGTTTACCTCATAAGTAACACCATTATCGGCCGTTTCCTCAAGCTCTCTAATCGTAATATCGATCGCAGAATCACCCTTGAAACCGAAAACATTTGGCTGGGCTCCCGAAACAATACCATCCCTATGGTTAAAGATAATGTAATTACCGCCCAGTGTTTCGATAAATTCTTTATTGGCACTAAATGTTGGCCTCGAGATACCTACCTGGTTAAATATCCTTTTGGCCAACTCATTTGTTTTTTGTGTGTACATGCTCTGTTCTGACCGGTTGAAAGATCGAAAATTATAACGGTTTGCTTCTTGATCTATCCAATTCAGTAACAGAGACGAATCTTCAGCCAGGGTATGATCCGGAATGATATAAAAGCTATAATCCGCATCCTGACGGGTTAAGGCTGGCAGTACTTTGGTAAGCTGCATGGCCCTCATGAATGACGAATATCCCGGTCGCAGGTATACGGGGCCTGTTACGCTGCCAAATGCCCTCGGCATGATCGTTTCATTCAGACCAATGAAAGTACAGTTACTGCCATACTCTTTTCTTATGATGGTAGAAGGATCGATGTGAATAATGCTTCCCCCGGCATTTTGAAAACCATTGATGATGTCTGTCTCATACACCGGTTCCCTGGTAAAGTGAGTGTTGACCATAATCTGTTTGACGTCATTGGGTATGGATTTGAAATTGGCCCAGTGAGGGAGTCCGCTGTTGACTGTGACTACCTCATCGAGAAATCTCTGGAACGCTTCATCAGTAGGTACATATAGGCCATTCTGATAGACATAGGTATATTTTGAAACAGATGTATTTGGTCCCGTAAGTTCGTCATTGATATTGAACGGTAGATCAGGGAATGACAGATTATAAAGAGAATCATATTGTCTTCCTTCCCTGGCTTCAGTCTGATCGTTAGTTTCGTCCCTGTTGAATTCGAACCGGGGAAACTGGTAGATCATCTCCAGGAAGGTATGATAACTTTCTTCACCCGGGTAGTCTTTTTTAAGAAACTGCTCGGCATTTAGCAATGGATCAATGACTTTATCGATGATATAGATAAATCCATTTTCTGCAAATATTTCTTCCTCACCCAGTTTCCCACCTGCATAATAAAGGTTCCCTGCCTCAAAAGGCTTGTCGAAATAAAATTCATAATCAGATGTCTTCAGATTATAGACATTAAAGAACTCATTAAAAAAAATGGGGACATATTTTCGCGAACGGGTAAATGCTATTCTGTAATCATTAGTCTTAGTCGAATCAACAATGGCATACATGTCATTCCCGTACTTAACCCAGTATTTTTTGTCCGGATCTCTGAGCAATGTCTGTCGTTTGAATGCCTTGGGTTTACTTTTTTCATCTGTTGGATCAATCCAGCCTTCGGAATTCAGCTTCTGTAACTGCGATTTGCTCCATGCATCCTGTATGATATGAAACTTTACAAGACGTTGCAGCTCATTCACTGGAATATTCGCTACATCATTTCCGTATCCCGGATTCTCTGAAAAATACTCGTTAAACGCTACGTCTGAAGGTGCAAATACAGTAAAACTACCGGACAGATTAAGCAGGGTATCATAACCGGTTAACTCAAGACATTTCCCGAAGGTAGCCAGTCCCTCCTGCTCGGATATCTGGGTATATAATTTTCCTTTCAACCAGGTTGGAGGTTGGTAAATTTCATGCTCATATATTTCCTTGCAGGAATTAATAAGAATACCTGTGTATATGATCATTGGAATAAATGACTTATATAACCTCACGTTTCATTCTT
>SDBV01005490.1_pt1 | contig 17874 bp, 17 predicted proteins | sample 2277081 | NCBI WGS metagenome assembly SDBV01 (sample SAMN10402039, study PRJNA504765) | marine sediment metagenome | isolation source: marine sediment core GS10_PC15, 223 cmbsf | place: Arctic Ocean: Southern Knipovich Ridge | collected 2010 | reverse complement strand
CGCCACGTGACGGTCTTACCTGAATCAAAAGATCGTGCCATGAATAGCCTCCGGAGTATGAACCAAGAAATCACACTCCCCAGCCTACCACACCCGTCAACCATGGCTCTGATGGGCGCTTACGAGCATCGCCTACGTTGAACTCGAGGCCCTCGAAGCCCGGATCCGACAGGTGCTGGCCTCCAAGGCTAAACTGGATACCTATACGAGGGCTCATCTGAGCGAGAGTGCGGCCCGGATTCGCAAGGTCCTGGACGCCCGATTGCAGTTGAAGCGGCCGTAGGACCTGTATGTAGGGCACTGCAAAGCCGCAAGCAGCAAGAGGTAAGCGGGCTTCTCGTCCGGCCGTGCAATGGGTATGCTGGTGGCGTATCAATCGTCGACCAGCGGAGATGTTGCGTGAAACTGGTGATTGCCATCATCCAGCCGCCTAAGCTCAATGCAGTTCGCGAGGCGCTGGAGAAAATCGAAGTCAGCCGAATGACGCTCTGCGACGCCCAAGGCTTCGGGCGTCAACGCGGGCGTCTCGACACGCCCCCGGGCCGAAGTCACGTGTACGCCCCCAATCTGCTGCGCAAAGTCGCGTTGGAGGTGGTCGTCAACGATGATTTCGTCGAGCGAACCATCGACACGATCATCCAAGTCGCCCGCATGGGACCCGAGGGAACCATCGGCGACGGGAAGATCTTCGTCTTGCCGGCCGAAGAGGCCATCCAACTCGACAACGCCGCTCGAGGGCCGGGATCCGTATAGCGGCTTAGGCTACGTCGTGCCCGGCTCTTCGGGTTCTGCGTCGGGCTCGACTTCCGGAACGTCTTCGCTTACTTCCGGTGCGCCGGCTTCGTCGGTTCCGACGGGCGGCAGGCCGAACTGTTGCTCGCTTTCGTCTTCGTCGAGATAGACTTCATCCATCTCGGTGGCGTCGACGTCGCGTCGCAGCACTAGGTAAATGGCCGTCGTCGCGGTCCAAAAGTAGCCGTAAAAGAACCCCACGGCCAGAAACTTCACGCAGCCGGCCCAGAAATGGATCAACGTGGCTCCGAAACCGCCGATCCGGCCGAGTTCTTCGCTGCCTTCGATGACCAGTGGAATGTTCCCCGATCCCCAACCGGCCGCCCAATAAGACAACCCAACGATCGCGCCGGCAAAGTTGGCCACCAGGATCCACCCCAGCGAACCGACCACCGCCGCCACCACGGCATAAAACAGATAGTGCAACGGTCGGCCGAACGTATACGCGTAGCTACGACTCAGCGCATCGAAGCTGTCGGTTCCTTCGGTACTGATCGTGGCCCACATCAGGGGCCAGCCGAAGATCAGTCCCAACAGCAACACGGCCATGACGAGTCCTGCCACCAGGACCACCGGCCAAAGAATGGCCGCGATCAACAGGCTCCAATTGGCATTCATCAACACGGCGCCGACCAACAGGCCGGGAATCGCCGCCAGCAGGATTCCGACAAACGCCAGCAACGGGGCCCCGACGTACGACCGCCATTTCTTGCACGAGTAGCGCAACGCGGCCATTAGCCCAATCCGTTCATCGCAGGCCAATCGGACCGCGGCAATTCGTGAGATGGCTGCCCCGAAGAAGGCCCAGGTAGCCAGCGACCAGAGGCCACAAAGCAACAGACAGGCGGCGCCCGAAAGGGTAATCTGCGGATCGAGGAATCCCTCGGCAAGCGGTTTGGTCAATTGGGCCCAGGTACCGAACAACGGATCGTGGGATCCCGGCTGCGACGGAGCTTCGCCGAATTGCGGCCACGTCGGACTATCCGGAACGGCTTCGATGACCGTATTCCAAGGGCAATTGTGGTAGGCCTCCATCCATTGAATGGCCTCCGGATCGGCCTTCAGATCGCCGGAGAAGAGCCGCCCGAACATCATCCAGCCGGAGACCGTCACCAGGATGGCGATCGCCCCGAGCAGCATCACGCTGAAACTGATGGCCGGCCGAAAGGCCCGAAAGATCTTCAGCCAAGGAAAAACCTCGGCCCAGGCGATGGAACTCAGCGTCGAAGTGTTGTTTTCTTGCATGGCGGGAATCCCCTTTGATAGAGCCTAAAACCACCTATTGCCCGGCATTATACGCCTTGCGGGCAATCGTGCAAGCTGGAAGTTGGGGGGATCGAGCGAAACTTTGCCGAGCGGCAAACGGCTACTCGTCCTCGCCCGGGGGGGATTCCTCGGATTCGTAGTGCAGACCGTGCTGCTCGTCGAGCCACTGCCCCAGATCGATCAGCCGGCAACGCTCGCTACAAAACGGCATCGCCGGACTCTCTTCCGGATCAAACATTCGATCGCAATTCGGACAATGAACAAGCATGGGAGGTCACGAGAATTGACTACTTATTGAACGATCTAAGGCGGGTTCGGTGGTCGCTGAAGCGACCACCCCCTGGAGAAGTCCCCCACCGTTTTAACTGCTTACTGCTTACTGCCTACCGCCTACTCTTTCTTCTTCTCCTTCTTGCCGTCACTGTCCTTCTTCTTGTCGCTCTTCGATTTCTTTGCCGCTTCCGCACCTTGGCGATACGATTCGCTGCGGTAGTCGGTCTTGTAGAAGCCCGAGCCTTTGAACATGATCGCGGCGCCCGGGCCGATCAGGCGGCGAAGTTTCAGCTTCTTACACTCGGGGCACTTGCGCTGGTGGTCGGCCGTAATGGATTGGAACAGTTCGAATTCGTGATCGCAAGCGTCACAAACGTAGTCGTAGGTCGGCATGGTTCAGTCGCTCCCTTCTTCATTCTCGTCGGGTGATTCCTCTTCAGGTGATTCCTCGTCGGGCTTCTCCTCGCTTGCCGCGGCCGCGACGATCACCTGACTGGGACGTACCACGCGATCGTGCACCCGAAAACCGGTCTGAGCGACCTGCATCACGCTGTTGGCCGGATGCTCGGTCGACGGGACTTGCGAAATGGCTTCGTGCAAATGTGGATCGAACGGTTGATTCAACGCATCGATTTTCATGCAGTGATGTCGTGCCAGCACGTCCTCCAATTGCCCCCCCACAATCTTCACGCCGTCGAGCAGACTTGTCGCATCGTGCGTCTTTTCGGCGGCCGCGATCGCCCGATCCAGATTGTCCAACACGGGCAATAGGTCGCGCATCAACGGCACCTGGGCGTAGCGCCGTTCGTCCTGCATTTGCCGGGCGACCCGCTTGCGGTAGTTCTCCAGTTCCGCATGGCTGCGCAAAGCACGATCCTTGGCCTCTCCCAACTCGCCGCGTAGCGCCTCGAGCGGATCCGAGGGCTTCTCGCCGGCCTGATCTTGCGCAGACTGATCCAGATCGGCCGCCATTTGCTGGGCCGCTTCCTGGTCGAACTGCGGGGATGCTTCCTTCTCGGCTTTCTTTTTTCTTCTAGACACGCGTAGTGCTCCGTCGCGAGGGAATGGATTATCCGGTCTGGAAATACTTCTTCAGTTTCTTGAAAAAGCTCTTGCGCTGCGGGGTCACGTCCCGTTGTTCGAATTCGGCCAGCTTCCGCAGCAGTTCTTCGTGCTCCTCGGAGAGCTTCTGAGGGACCTCGACGTGGACCTGTACGACCAGATCGCCGCGCGCGCGGCGGCGCGGGTCGGGCATTCCGTAACCTCGAAGCGTGAAAACATCGGCCGTCTGGGTGCCAGCGGGGATTTCGATTTCCTCGCGACCATCGAGTGTGGGGACCTCGATCGTCGCCCCCAGGGCGGCTTGGGTGTAACTGATCGGAATCTGGCAGATCAGATGCTGTCCCTTGCGGTCGAACAAAGGGTGCTGCGACACTCGAATCAAACAGTAGCAGTCACCCGGCTGTCCGCCGCCCGGCTCCGGCTCGCCTTCGCCGTGCAATCGCAATTGGATCCCGGTGTCTACGCCGGCCGGGATGTCGATCTTGCGGGTGACCTGTTTCTTCACGAAGCCGGCCCCGTTGCAGTCCGAGCAAGGAGTCCGAATGATAGCGCCATTTCCGTGACACGAAGGGCAGGTCGCCTGCAGCGAGAAAATCCCGGTCGACTGGACAACGCGCCCGGTCCCGCCGCAGTAGTTGCAAGATTCGGGCTTGGTACCAGGCTCGGCGCCGGATCCGTTGCAGGTCACGCAGCGATGATGGCGTCGAAAGCGGACCACCTTGGCCGTGCCATGGGCCGCTTCGAGGAGATCGATCTTCACTTCGCAACGGATATCCGCCCCGCGACGAACTCGACGTCTCTGTCCACCGCCGAAAAAATCGCCGAAGGCGCTGAAGATATCGCCCACGTCGTGGAAATGCGGGGCCCCGCCGCCGGCACCTTCAAGTCCCGCGTGACCGAAACGGTCGTAGCGAGCCCGTTTCTCGGCATGGCTGAGCACCTCGAAGGCCTCGGCCGCTACCTTGAACTGGGCCACTGCCTCGTCGTCGCCCGGGTTGCGATCGGGGTGATGCTTCATCGCCAACTGGCGATACGCATCGGAGATCTGCTCATCCGTGGCCGAGCGATCCACCCCAAGCACTTCGTAATAGCAACGTTTTTCGGCCATGGTCGCCATGATTCGGCGGAAGCGTAGTTCTCAGTGTCGCACTTGGGAATACAACCTGGTTCCCATGCTCTGCGTGGGAACCCACTGCCGGGACGCTCCGCGTCCCCAGCAACACGGGAAACATGTTGTCCCACGCCCGTCGACGCAGAGCGTCGAAGCATGGCGTTCCCACGCAGAGCGTGGGAACGAGGAGTTTCCCCGAATCACGAAATGCCGTCTAGCGGACGCTTCCTTCTACCTGTTGCTTCTTCTTGTCGTCTTTATCCAGGTCGGTGACTAGCGTTTCGGTGGTCAGCATCAAGGCTGCGATGCTGGCCGCATTCTCCAACGCACAGCGGACAACCTTCAGCGGATCGATGATGCCCGCCTTGTACATGTCGACGTACTCGCCTTTGTTAGCGTCGTAGCCGGTGTTGATCGGCTTGTTGGCCACTTCGTCGGCCACGACCGCTCCGTCGATGCCGCAGTTGTCGGCGATCTGGCGGAGGGGGGTTTCCAGAACCCGGCTGACAATGTCCACGCCGATCTTCTCGTCGCCGCGCGCCGAAGATCGTGCCTTCTCGACCGCCTCGCGACACCGCAACAGGGCCACGCCGCCGCCGGGTAGAATACCTTCCTCAGCCGCCGCACGCGTGGCGTGCAGGGCGTCCTCGACTCGGGCCTTCTTCTGCTTCATCTCGGCCTCGGTGTTGGCGCCGACCGAGATCACGGCCACGCCGCCGCTGAGCTTTGCCAGCCGCTCTTGGTACTTCTCGCGATCGTAATCGCTGTCGGTCGACTCGATCTGATTGCGGAGTTGCGTGATGCGACGTTTGATGTCGGACGTCTTTCCGGCGCCCTCGACCAGCGTGGTCGTGTCCTTGTCGATCGTGATCTTCTTGGCCCGGCCAAGATGCTCCAGCGTCAGGTTCTCGAGCTTCAGGCCCAAGTCTTCGCTGATTACTGTTCCGGCTGTCAGCGTGGCGATGTCGCCGAGCATGGCCTTGCGGCGGTCGCCAAAACCGGGCGCCTTGACCGCGGCAATGTTCAGCGTGCCACGCAGCTTGTTCACGACCAACGTGGTCAAGGCTTCCCCTTCCACGTCCTCGGCGATAATCAACAACGGCTTGGCCGTGGCGCCGACCTTCTCGAGCAGCGGAATCAGATCGCGCAGGTTGCCGACCTTCTGCTCGTGGATTAGGATGTAGGCGTCTTCCAGCAGGCAGTCCATCTCGGGCGTGCGGTTGATGAAGTAGGGCGAAAGGTAGCCCTTGTCGAACTGCATCCCCTCGACCACACTGTAGGTGGTTTCGGCCGTTTTGCCTTCTTCGACCGTGATCACGCCGTCGTTGCCCACACTCTCCATGGCCTCGCCCAGCAACTCGCCAATGAACGTGTCGTTGTTGGCGCTGATCGAGCCGACGTGCGAGATCTCGTCCTTCTTGGTGACTCGCTTGGCCATGGAAAAGAGATGCTCGATGGCCGCTTCGACCGCTTTCTCGATCCCGCGACGCACGGCCATGGGATTGCTTCCGGCGGCCACGTTACGCAAACCTTCGCGATAAATGGCGCGAGCCAGTATGGTGGCCGTTGTGGTGCCGTCGCCGGCGACGTCCGAGGTCTTCGACGCCACCTCGTTGACCAGCTTGGCGCCCATGTTCTCGAACCGGTCTTCCAGTTCGATTTCCTTGCTGACCGTCACGCCGTCCTTGGTCACGGTCGGTCCGCCGAACGACTTGTCGAGGATGACGTTGCGTCCGGTGGGGCCCATGGTCACGGCGACCGTGTCGGCCAGTTTGTTTACGCCGCGAAGCATTCGCGATCGGGCGTTGTCTTCGTATAAGAGTTGTTTAACCACGATGGCGGTTCCTCATGTTTAATGGTTTTAGGCGATAGCCGGCGACGTGCGAGACGTCGCTTCACGCCTCGGGTCACTTGACGACTTTGGCTAGAATGTCACTTTCGCGTAAGATCTTCACTTCGCGGCCGTCCACTTCGACGTCACTGCCGCCGTACTTGCCGAAAATCACTTCGTCGCCGACCGCCACCGACAGCTCGCCACGCTCGCCGCTGTCCAACAGCTTGCCGGCGCCGACGGCCAGAACCATGCCGCGTTGCGGTTTCTCCTTGGCCGAGTCGGGCAAGACAATGCCACCGGCCGTGATTTCCTCGGCCTCGAGCGGTTCGACCACCACTCGATCGTCCAACGGTCTGAGATTGATTTTTTTCATGTTCAGTTCCTCGTATGTGATTTGAGATTGGTTTGTTGTTAAGGTAACGGAAAAGCCACAGGCGTATCGCGGCGAGTTTGTGGGCTAGAATCCGCCCATGCCGCCCATTCCACCCATGCCGCCTCCCATACCGCCCATGCCACCTCCCATACCGCCCATGCCACCCATGCCGCCCATGGGATCGCCACCGGGGCCGGCCGGGGCCGGTTCTTCTTCCTTGGGGATGTCGGTCAATAGGCAGGAGGTGGTCAGCAGCAGGCCGGCCACGCTGGCCGCGTTTTGCAATGCGGTCCGTACGACCTTGGCCGGGTCGATGATGCCGGCCTCGACCAGATCGCAGTAGGTGTCACGCAAGGCGTCGTAGCCTTCCGTCTTGCTCTTCATCTGTCGAACTCGATTGACCACGACGCCCCCGTCGCGGCCGGCGTTTTCGGCGATCGCACGCAGCGGCGCGTCGAGCACGTTTTGCACGATCTTGGCCCCCAAGGCTTCATCGCCGTCGAGGTCCAGCCGATTGATCACTTTCTCGCTTCGCAACAGTGCCACGCCGCCGCCGGGTACGATGCCTTCTTCCAAGGCTGCCTGAGTGGCCGCCCGAGCGTCTTCCAGCAGGGCCTTGCGCTCTTTCATTTCGGTCTCGGTGACCGCTCCGCAATTGATCTGGGCCACGCCGCCGGCCAGCTTGGCCAACCGCTCTTGCAGCTTCTCGCGATCGTAATCGCTGTCGGTGCCCTCGATCTCCTTGCGGATCTGGTCGGCCCGACCGTCGATGGCCGCCTTGTCGCCGCCACCGCCTACCAGCGTCGTGTCGTCGGCGTCGATGATCACCTTCTTGACCTTACCCAGGTCGGTGATTTTCACGGCGTCGAGCGAAACGCCCAGGTCCTTGAAGATGGCTTGGCCTCCGGTCAGCGTGGCGATGTCGCCGAGCATGGCCTTGCGTCGATCGCCGTAGCCGGGTGCCTTGACCGCACAGACGGTGAGAATTCCACGGAGTTTGTTCACGACCAAGGTGGCCAACGCTTCGCCGTCGATGTCTTCGGCGATAATCAACAGCGGCTTACCCGCCTTGCTGACAGCCTCCAACAACGGCACAAGGTCTTTGGCGTTGGAAATCTTGTCCTCGTGGATCAGCACGAGACACTTTTCCAACTCGACCGTCTGATCGTCCTGGTTGGTTACGAAGTGGGGCGAGAGGAAACCGCGGTCGAACTGCATGCCTTCCACGACGTCGACGTAGGTCTCCGCCTGCCGGCCTTCCTCGACCGTGATCACGCCGTCCTTACCGACCTTGACGAAGGCGTCGGCGAGGACCTGACCGATCGACGGGTCGTTGTTTCCGGCAAGGGTGGCGATCTGGACGATTTCCTTCTTGTTCTTATCGTCGACCGGCGTGGCCATCTTGCCGATGGCCTTGATGACGGCCTGCGAACCCTTGCGAATACCCCGGGACAGCGACATCGGGTCGGCACCGGCCGCGATCATGCGGAGGCCTTCCTTGTAGATCGCCTCGGCGAGCACGGTCGCGGTAGTCGTTCCGTCGCCCGTATCGTCGTTGGTCTTGGAAGCGGCTTCCTTAACCAGTTGGGCGCCCAGATTCTCGTAGGGGTCGTCCAGCTCGATGTCCTCGGCGACGGTCACGCCGTCCTTGGTCACCTTCGGAGCGCCCCAACCTTTGTCCAACACGGCATTGCGACCCCTCGGGCCCAAGGTGCTGGTGACGGCCCGGGCCAACTTGCTGACTCCCTCCGAAAGAGGGGATCGGGCGTCATCGTCAAAAACCATCTGTTTTGCCACAGCGGATTCCTCCTGTTGCTGGCTAGAATGCAACTACACTCGGCGATCAGGATCGGCAACCGATCCTGGACCGGGCGTTTCTTGGTCTATCTTCTTCTGAGTCGCTCACGCGCACGACCATATTGGCAGACAAAAACAATGAGGCCCCAAGGTATGCAATCCGCGTGCCAAGAAACTCAACGTGTGGTGTAATTGCATACCAGAGAACGACTTGCGCAGGATGGCACATTCGTGGTTCTTGCCTCTGCCGGGCCCCGCTGAGCAATGCTCTGCCATTTTGGCAGTAACCTCGCGGGTCTTGTCTGCCAATGGGCATCTCTCGGGGGCGAATGAGACACTAGGAACCAATGGCCACTTTCCCCAGGGTTTCGATCGCGCGGTCGACGGCCGATTGGTCGACGTCGAGATGCGTGACCGCTCGGATCGTGGACGGGCCGGTGGGTAACATCAGCAGGCCCTGTTGTTTTAGTCGTTCGGTGAACTCGCCGGCCGTGCCGAGTTGCGGATCGACGTCGAAGAACAGAAGGTTGGTGTCGATCGACTGGCCGCGAAGTTCAAAAAGATCGATCTGTCGGATGCCGTCGGCCAGGCGTTGGGCGTTAGCATGGTCGTCGGCCAAGCGTTCGATGTGATGTTCCAACGCATAGAGGGCCCCGGCCGCGATCACACCGGCTTGACGCATACCGCCGCCGAGCACCTTGCGATGGCGATGGGCCTGATGGATCAATTCCTCGGGCCCGGCCAAGGCCGACCCGACCGGTGCGCCGAGCCCCTTGCTGAAACAGACGCTCACCGTATCGAAGTGCTGGGCCCACCGCGATGCTTCGATGCGGCTGGCCACCACGGCGTTGAATAGTCGTGCGCCGTCCAGATGCGTTCGTAGTCCGTTCTCGCGTGCCCAGCGGCACGACGCTTCGACGGCTTCGTACGGTTGCACCTTTCCGCCGCCACGGTTATGCGTGTTCTCCAGACACAGCAGTCGCGTGCGCACGTGATGGGCGTCGGGCGGCCGAACGAGTCCTTCGAGTTGCTCGGGCAGTAGGACGCCCGACTTGCCCAAAATGGTTCGCGTGGCCGCGCCGCTGAGTTGGGCGAATCCGCCTTGCTCGTAGTAGTAGATGTGGCAGTTGGCCTCGCAGAGGATTTCGTCGCCGGGACGGCAATGCACCCGCACGCCGATCTGGTTCGACATGGTACCGGACGGAACGAACAGGGCCGCTTCCTTGCCGAGCAGTTCGGCAATCCGCTGTTGCAGTCGAATGACGGTCGGGTCCTCGCCAAAGACATCGTCACCCACCTCGGCCTCGGCCATGGCCACGCGCATCGCCGGCGTCGGTCGGGTGACCGTATCGCTGCGGAAGTCGAGATATTCAGGCATTTGACGGTCCTTTTTGACATGGTCCACGACGCAGCAAGCCCGCATTATCCCCGCTGGAAATGGGTTTGGCAAGCCGGCAAACCGGTTTACATTGGGCGACCGGTCGGGTACACTACGTTCGACTCTGTTCGGTGCCACGGGTGGCTTGCCCACCAGTGCTGCCTGCCGTGTGATGGCACGGGTGGGCAAGCCACCCGTGGCACCCTGACTCAGAGCTGCAAAACTTGTTCAACAGAACACGTGACGATAGGAAAGTTGATGCGAGCGTTAACCAGTCCGGCGGGCCGGGCTTTGATCGCGCTGTTGCTGGTGTTGCTGCTGGGCGTGTTGTTCAACGCCGACGGTGCGTTCTTCAAAGTCGACACCCATACGGCCACCCTGCGACAGGCCTCGGTGTATGGAATCCTGGCCTGTGGCATGACCTTGGTGATTATCGCCGGGGGGATCGATCTGTCGGTCGGCAGCGTGTTGGCCTTGGTGGCCGTCTGCTTCTCGATGATGTCGATCCATTGGGGTTGGTCGCCCTGGTTGGCCGTGCCCTTGTGCCTGGTCATTGGGGCCGCTTGCGGCAGCACGGCCGGGCTGCTGACCGCCAACTTCGGCATCCAACCGTTCATTGCCACCCTGTCGATGATGGTCTTCGCTCGCGGATTGGCCAAGACGGTCAGCGGCGGCATGAAGGTCTCCACGGCCGTGCAGAACGCCGACGGCACTTACCGGTACGTCGAGGTGCCGGACGTGTTTCGGAGCATCGACTCGCGGGTCTTTTACGAGAGCGTGTCGGTGGTGACGGTCATCTTCCTGATCTGTGCGGCCGTGGCCTGGGTGGCCTTGGCCCGACATCGTTGGGGAAGACGGCTCTACGCCATCGGCGGCAACGAGCAGGCCGCCCGGCTCTCGGGCATTGCGGTGCGGAAAATCAAGGTGACCGCCTATCTGGCCGCAGGTTTGTTGGCCGCGGTGGCGGGGATCTGTCAGGCGGCCCAGGAGCAACAGGGCGACCCCGAGGCCGGCACGGCCTATGAATTGACCGCCATCGCTATCGTGGTGATCGGCGGAACCAACCTGATGGGTGGTCGCGGCGGAATCGGATTGACCCTTATCGGAACCCTCACGATCGGGTATCTTGAGAAGATCCTCAGCATCAACGCCGTGCCCGAGGCCGGCCGACTGATGCTCACCGCCGTGATTATCGTGGCGGCCGTACTCACGCAAAAACGACGATAGAAAAGGGGCTAGGGGCTAGGGATTTGGGGATAGAGGACAGGACTTTGGGAACAAGTTTGCTATTAAATCAAATCGAACCACGGATTACACAGATAACGCGGATGGGAAGCGGCGAAATGCGATGCTCTGCCTATTCTATCCGTGATATCCGTGTAATCCGTGGTTTCTTCGTGGTGGAACCCGATTTTGTTGCTACAGTCCCTCAAAAACTTAACGATGTTTTAGGTTAGCAATACAAACCGAAAGGAGTCGCATCATGTCGAGAATCATGTTCCGAACGAAATGCGTTGCCGTGGCTCTGGGGCTTGCCCTCTTGGCCGGCTGTCCGGAATCCCAGGACACTACATCCGACCCGGATGGTGAAACGAGCGGATTCAAGATCGGCATGAGTCAGTGCAATCTGGGCGAGCCGTGGCGCGTACAGATGAACGTCGACCTCAAGGCGGCCGCCAAGGAGCATCCCGAGATTCAGGTCATCTTCAAGGACGCCCAGAACGACACGCTGAAGCAACGGGCTCACGTCGAAGAGTTCGTCAGCGCCGGGGTGGATCTGCTGATCATCAGCCCCAAGGAGGCCCAGCCGTTGACCAGGCCGGTGGCCAAGGTCTACCAGCGCGGCATTCCCGTGATTATCTTGGATCGGGCCGTGATCGGGGATCAGTATACGTGTTTCATTGGGGGTAACAATAAGAAACTCGGCGAGGCGGCCGGGCGATGGTTGGCCGAGAAACTCGGCGGCAAGGGGAAAGTCGTCGAGCTGATGGGCCTGATGACCTCCTCGCCGGGCCAGGATCGGCACAGCGGGTTCGAGGCGGCCATCAAGGACCATCCCGGCATCGACGTTATCTTTAAGGTCGACATGAAATGGCTCGAACCGAATGCCCGAAAGGAGATGGAGTCGGCCTTGGCTCGATTCCCGAACATCGACGCCGTCTTCGGCCACAACGACCCGGGCGCCCACGGCGCCTATCTGGCCGCCGCGGCCGAAAGGCGTGAGCACGAGATGCTCTTCATCGGCATCGACGCCTTGCCCCAAGAGGGTATGATGTACGTCAAGAAGGGAATTCTCGACGCCTCGTTCGAGTATCCCACCGGCGGACGCGAGGCCATCGAAACGGCGCTGAAGATCCTCAACGGCCAGGACGTGCCGAAGCTGATTGAACTGAAGTCGCGAGTGTTTACCGCCGAGAACATCGACCAAGGCGGCCAAGCACTCGAGTAGATGGGGTCCCGTGATTACGGGAGTTCTCTGTTTAGCCACCGCGGCCACGCGGTGTTGGCCGGTTAACACCGCGTAGCCGCGGTGGCTAAACGGACATTCCCCGAATCACGAAATACTATTTGGATAACAACCGGGAGCCAGACCATGATTGCATCGGAAGGACGTCTTGGGCGAGTCTTTGTCATCCGGCTCGAAGATGGGGACATCGTGCCCGAGTGCATCGAACGTTTCGCCGCCGAAAAGGGCGTCACCACGGGCCACGTCATTTTGGTCGGAGGTATCGGCGGCGGGCAGGTCGTCGTCGGGCCACGCAAGTCGGACGAGCGACCGGTCGAGCCGATGCTGCTGCCGGTCGACGGGGCACATGAAGTGGCAGGCGTCGGCGTGCTGGCGCCGGGCGAAGACGGGCAACCCGTGCTGCACATCCACGCCGCGTTGGGCCGTTCCGGCAGTACACTGACCGGCTGTTTGCGACCGGGAGTGAGCACTTGGGTGGTCGGCGAGGCGATCCTCTACGAGATCCTCGACGCCAAGGCTGCCCGAATCATGGACCCCAAGACCGGCTTCGCCCTGCTGAGGCCCACGCAGTAACGGACCCCCAAGGTGACATCTTTCATGGTCGGGCGGAAACGGACCAAGCGGGTTCTGGTAATCGGGGCGGCCGCGCTGTTCTTCCTGGGCGTTTGTTGTTTGGCGGCCTTCGTGCGGCCCAGCAGTCTGGCAGAGGGTGCGACGTGGCACGGCATCGTGCCGCCGCTACTGGCCGTGACCTTAGCACTGTTGACCGGCCGATTACGCTTGTGCCTTGGGGCCGCCGTGCTGGTCGGGGGAATGCTCGGCGCATTCGACAATTCTTCCGACCTGGTGGATAACGTGCTCAACGGACTTCATCAGTCTCACATCTTTGTGGTAGGCAGCATCTTCCCCTCTTACGACGGAACGCTCTCGTTCTTTGCCAATAACTGGCCTACCAATATTGACTGGGCCAACCTGCAAATCCTAGCGTACGTCGTGCTGATCATGGCCATGATCGCGGTGATGCAGGCCGGCGGCGGGCTGCAGGGCGTGGCCCGATGGTTGACGCGGTTCGCCCGATCGCGGCGCTCGGCCGGGCTCGTCACGTTTGCAACCGGTCTGGTGATCTTCATCGACGACTACGCCAACACGATGATCGTGGGCTCGACGTTGCGTCCGATGACCGATCGACACGGGATCAGTCGCGAGAAACTGGCCTTTCTCGTGGACGCCACGGCCGCTCCGGTTGCCGGGCTGGCCGTGATCAGCACCTGGATCGGCTACGAAGTGGGCCTGCTCTCGACATGCGCCGAGTCGCTGAACATCGCCCAGGACGGCTACTCGATCTTCTTCGACGCTTTGGGCTACCGGTTCTACTGCATGGGGATGATCGCGTTCGTCTTCTTCAACGCACTTTCCGGACGCGACTTTGGCCCCATGGCCGAAGCCGAACGACGGCCCACAGGACCGGATGCCCGGGATGATTTGAAACAGTCGCCAACGGGTCACGCTTCGGTCGCGATCGTGCCGATGGCCACGCTGCTGGTGATGTTTCTCGGCGGACTCTGGCTCGATGGAGGTGGCTTGGCCCGGATGTCGTCGAACCCGACGAGCGTGTTTCAGTTCCAAGCCTGGCGGGAAGTTTTGTCCGATGCCGACAGTATTCTCCTGTTGGCCTGTGCGTCGGCTTGCGGGTTGGCCATGGCTGTGATCCTGGCCTACAGCGTGGCGCGATGCTCCGTGGCGGTCACGTGCAAGGCGGTTCTTGCCGGGGTGAAGGCAAGTTTGCTGCCGGTCAGCGTGTTGATCCTGGCATGGTCGCTGAAGGGGTCGTGCGATCAGTTGCAGACGGGCAAGTTCCTGGCCGGCATCCTGGCCGATTCGATTTCACCGCAGGCATTTCCCGCCTTGGTGTTTGTGGTTGCCGGACTGGCCGCCTTTGCCACCGGCACAAGCTGGGGCACGATGGCGATTCTGATTCCCACGGCACTGCCGGTAGCCCATGCGTTGGACGGCGGCGCGTATGGCCTGACGACCGTAATCAGCGTGGCCGCCATCTTGGACGGGTCCATCTTCGGCGACCACTGCTCGCCGATCTCCGACACGACGATCATGAGTTCCACCGCCTCGGCCTGCGATCACCTGGCCCACGTTCGCACACAGATGCCCTACAGCCTGCTGGTGGCCGCCATGGTGTTGGGCGTCGGCTATTTGCCGGCCGCTTTAGGCGTGCCGAAATGGGGAACGATTCTGGCCGTCCTCACCATCCCCGGCGTGTTCTGGCTGGTTGTTCGCATGAAGAGTCGCTGAGCAGGATCGCTTATTGACTGGGAAAAGGGCCGGTTGCCCCTTGGGACGTCGTTTCAGGTCTGAGGACGGATCGGGAAACCGAGGGAAAGTCCTTGTCTCCACCGCCACAAGTGGGGGCGGGCGGGGGTTTTTTGAAAAGAACGCCATGCCGCAACCATTTACATAATAACGGGTTATGAATATCACACCATTATTGGTACAAGAATGGCAAGGGAAATCGCTTGTAACTGCCGTAGACTTAGAGTAGAAGAGAATTATTAAGTGGTATTTACTCCCCGTCGGACTTGCCGAAAGGCCCCGGCGGGGTTATTTTTTTGGTATGACTCCTGAGCCAGAAATCAAGCGAACCGTTGCCTTCTTCGATGGGCAAAACCTCTTCCATCACGCTAAGGCGGCATTCGGGCATAAGTACCCCAATTATTCTCCGCTCGCACTGGCTACAAAAATCTGTGAGCAAGAGGGTTTTAGTCTCCACGAGATTCGATTCTATACAGGGGTACCATCGAAAGCGGCTGCCCCCTCGTGGCATCATTTCTGGACCACTAAGCTGCTCGCGATGTCCCGAACAGGCATCAAGACCTTTCATCGTCCACTTCGCTATCGAATGGAGACAACCAAGATCTCTGATGGCATCGAGTATTCAGCGGAGGTTGGCAAAGAGAAAGGCATCGATGTACGGATAGCCCTGGACATTGTACGCATGGCCCGGCAAAAACATTTGGATGTCGCTCTTCTGTTTAGTCAGGACCAGGATTTTAGTGAGGTGGCCGACGAGATCAGGTTGTTAGCTAAAGAGCAAGGACGATGGATTAAGATAGCATCTGCTTTTCCGACCAGCCGAAACGCTAACAACATGCGGGGTGTTCAGAAGACAGATTGGATCAAGATCGACCAGGCTACGTACGATAGCTGTTTGGATCCGCGGGACTACCGCCCCAAACGATAGGAAGGTGCGACGTTGATTCCGTCGGGAAAAAGGGGGCCATTCAAAAGGTAGCCTGCCCCTTTTTTCTGCACCTTTTTCTGCACAAACGGAATTGCTCATCAGCGGGGTGGCTGGGGCAAAGCGCAGCGGTGCCCCAGTGTTTGCGGACTGGGGCTTCGCTGCGATCAGACACCAGCCACCCGGCCGTGCCACGAAGGGGAGATTTGGCCGGGGATTTGAATTGGGGCATGCCTGTGGACCGTATGATGGGCTGGCCGGCCATGGCCACCGCGGGCGTAACCTGTGGCGCACCAACACGTTGCGTTCGCGGGGGCGTTTTCCAATAATCGGCCTTTACCCAGATGGCCCTTGCGGGCAAAATACCGCCTCGGTAGTAACTGTTTTCCCGCCTGCCAATAGGCTAAGTCGGTAGGGCGCCCGGCCGGAGGCCCAGCGCCAGGTCATGGAAGACCGACTGTAACAGCAAGGAGTGCTGAACGTGAGTAAGTCCCGTCTATTGACCCTCCTGGTCGCAAGCGTCGTTTCGACAGTCCTCATAGCCGGCAGCGCGCTGGCCCAAACCGCGGCCCGCAGTCCTGCCCGCCCGTCTCAAGGCGGAGCGAGTATCGCGCTGTTGGACATCAGCTACATCTTTAAGAACCACGTCCGCTTCAAGGCCATGATGGAAGACATGAAGGACGAAGTGGAACAGGCCGAAAACCAGGTTAAAGCCAAACAAGCGGCCATGCAGGAACTGCTCGTGAAGCTCAAGGACTGGCGCAAGGGATCGCCCGAATACAACGATATTCAGGAGGAGATCATCACGCAACGCTCCGACCTGCAGGTCAAGGTTCAATTGCAGAAGGATAAATTCCTCGAAGAAGAGGCCAAGATTTATCACTCCATCTACCAGGAGGTGCTTGAAGAGGTCAACTATTACGCAAGGAACAACGGCATTGCGATCGTCTTGCGTTTCAACGGCGACAAGGCCGACATCGAGAGGCCGGAAACCGTCTTGCGCGACATCAACAAACCGGTGATCTGGTATTCGGAGAATCTCGACATTACGGTCATCATTCGCGATCGGCTGAATCAGCGATCCGGCGGCACTCGCCGAGTCGGCGTCAAGCCGCCGCGACAGGGAGTCGCTGCTCCCCGGCGGTAAAGCCTCACTCGGGCGGCCCCAACTCGTCAGGGACGACGAGGCGGATCGAAGCCGCAGACAATGCGCTCCCGAATCGTCAAGGAAGACGGGCATCTGCGGAATGGACTCGACGCGAAATCAGCGAACGATCGCGGAGTTGGCTGTTGTCGAAGGCATCGGCTACTGGAGTGGACAAGACGTGCGAGTCGAGTTCCACCCCGCGCCGGCCGATACGGGGATCGTCTTTGTTCGCAGCGACCTGGACCACAACCCGCGGATTGCAGCCGTGGTGGAAAACCGCAGGGAAACCCCCTTGCGGACCACACTGGGCCAGGGTGACGCCACGGTCGAGATGATCGAACACATCATGGCGGCCTTGGCCGGCCTGCGGATCGACAACTGCGAAGTCCGAGTCGATCGAGCGGAAATGCCCGGCCGCGACGGGTCGTGCTTACCCTTTGTCGAGGCGCTGACGATCGCAGGGCTGGTCCAGCAGACAACCGCCCGACGCCAAGAGGTGATCCGCGACGTGATCCGGGTGGGCGACGAAGATCATTGGATCGAAGCCCGGCCGTCTCGCACGCCAAGCACGATCCTGCAATACGAACTAGACTACGGCCCGGACAACCCCATCGGTCGGCAAACCCTCGAAATCGTCCTCTCGCCGGAAACGTTTCGCGAGCGACTGGCTGCAAGTCGGACGTTTCTGCTGGAGGCGGAGGCCGTCGCGCTTCAGGCCCAAGGTCTCGGACAACGGGCGACTTGCAAGGACCTGCTCGTCTACGGGCCCCAGGGACCGATCGACAACCAGTTGCGATTTCCCGACGAGTGCGTGCGCCACAAGGTGACCGACATGATCGGAGACTTGGCGCTGGCTGGATGCGACCTGCTGGGCCGATTCGTGGCCTATCGTAGCGGACATCGCCTTAACGGTGAACTGGTCAAGGCGGTACTCGAAGAAACGAACCAACACCAGAACCTCAGACGCTGTGCGTAACCGGGAAAACTCACCCTGCATAAGGCCGTCACGGCTTTGGCGCCACACCGCCGTAAAATGAAGGAGGCACGGCCATGGCTGTGCATATTGCCGGAAACGTTTCGATCGATCCTCGGGCCGAAATCGACGACGACGTCGAAATCGGGCC
>SDBV01005489.1_pt1 | contig 17877 bp, 16 predicted proteins | sample 2277081 | NCBI WGS metagenome assembly SDBV01 (sample SAMN10402039, study PRJNA504765) | marine sediment metagenome | isolation source: marine sediment core GS10_PC15, 223 cmbsf | place: Arctic Ocean: Southern Knipovich Ridge | collected 2010 | reverse complement strand
GAGCGATCAACCTTGGTAGCATCTTTTCCGCTAAAAGCCCCCCCTCCATGGCGTCCCATCCCCCCATAGGTATCCACAATGATCTTCCGCCCGGTTAAACCCGCATCGCCCTGCGGTCCCCCGATAACAAAGCGACCGGTAGGATTAACGAATATCTTTAAGTCATCGTCGATCATCTCTTTCGGTAAAGTTGGCATAATAATATGCTCGATAACTGCCTCACGGAGATCGTCATACTCGACCCTTTCCGAATGCTGAGTGCTGATCAATACTGTGTCTACCCTCTTGGGTTGACCATGAGAATATTCCACTGTTACCTGACTTTTTCCATCGGGGCGGAGCCAATCAACTACATTGGCTTTCCTGGTTTCAGCCAACCGTCGGACTAGTTTATGGGCCAGATAGATCGGCATAGGCATCAAGGATTCAGTTTCATTACAAGCATACCCAAACATCATTCCCTGGTCACCTGCACCGATAGCATCGATTTCCTCGTCAGTCATCTCACCGCTTTTAGCTTCCAACGCCTTGTCCACACCCTGGGCAATATCTCCGGATTGTTGGGCGATCGCGACCTGCACAGCGCAGGTTTCACTATCGAACCCAAATTTTGCTCTAGTGTATCCGATACCTTTCACTACTTTGCGAACCAATTGATCGTAATTAATGTGGGCTTTTGTAGTGATCTCACCCAAAAGCAGCACAAACCCCGTCTTTACTGCAGACTCACAAGCCACGCGAGACATTGGGTCTTGCTCTAAACATGCATCCAAAACAGCATCGCTGATCTGGTCGCACATTTTGTCAGGATGTCCCTCCGTTACTGATTCAGACGTAAAAACCAGCTTGGGGGATTTCATAAATGTGATACTCATAAACTACCTCCAAAAAGTAAATTGCCCTTCCAGTCTCTGAAAGGGCACGTTACGAAATGTTGCTACCCTCTCATCTTCCAGAATAACCATCTGACGGAATTGGCACCTTCCATGTTTCCATGGCGGTTGCCGAGGTTTCACAGGGCCGATCCCTCCACCTCTCTGGATAAGAGCGCTTTTAAGGCGTATTAAATTATCGGGCGGAATGATACCACTAAGGAATGCATGTGTCAATCATATTTTATGAAAAGAAAAAACAGTTGATCTCGGGTTATTGCTGGTTTATATATTCCCATATCCATAAGGCAGCTTCTTCAATGGTAGCTTCTAAATCATCATAAGTTGGGGCGTTATCCTCCAATCCTAGATACCCAAACAATGCGACAACATAAGCTTTATCCCCCGCCTCGATGATCGCTACATCCGCTACGACAACGCGCCCGTGTACAATAGATCCACGTTTATTGAAAAAACTGTAATCCTCTGGAAGTTTCTCCCAGATTACTCCCAATCGCGAATCATCTCCAGAAGTATATTCAGCCAACAAATCAAGGATGATGTCTCTTTCATCTGGCGTTAACCATAAACTTTGGTAAAGTCCTTCAAAGATTTTACTTATTTCCTCCGCCGTGGTCCTTCGAGGATAAAATGTAGTCTCGAGAGTGCCCCATTTAGCAAAAATATCCTCTACTATGACCCGATCATCTACCCAATCTTCTAAAATATCTGATGCATCTTCTTCGGAATCCACCAACATAGCTCTGAGCAATTGCATATAAGTCCTTCCTCCAGTGCCGCGCTCAGATAAAAACTCTATAATGTCATCCTCTTCCTGGTAATCCAAAGCTTGAAAGAACTGAATCGCCAAAGGCACTTTGATAACAGAAGCCGGATGAATGATTTCAGCCGCTTCCCGAGAATAAATCACCCGATCATCGATCTCCTTTATATAAACATGCCAATCACCACCAGCTTTATCTAGGATCGTATCTAATTTCTCGCCAAATGCTAAATCATCTAAATTTATTGCAGGAATTGGGGTTAATCGTCGCCACATCCAAAATCCGCCTAAACCAGTTAACCCAAATTCAGTATTTGCATTATCCGTTATCTCATAGAAATATCCCTCCCCAGGGCTATTAGGATCATACAACATCACCTCTTTGATCGAATACCCATTAGAGTCTTCCTGCGCAGATACTGAATAGGCCCGACCCGCATCATCCACTCTGGTGACAACGATCATATGCTCAAACGTACCTCTCCGTCCAGCGAATAAATACAAAAAATCACCCGTGTACAACGGATAGCTTTTGAAATCATAATAATTGATTGGGGTTGATGTTTGGTACCATTGATAATGTTCTCTAGGAAAATATTTTTCCAAAATCGCACGGACAGTGTAATCATCCCTTGGATTTAATAACCAAAAGCTTTCCAAATCCACATATCTATCGATCAACATCGCATCCCGCAATATACCAACAGCCAAAGGCCCACACATGCTAGCTGGGTGCCCTGCATTAGGCACATAATCAAGGCTTCTGGCAATGTATATTGCGTCCTCTTCATCGTCAGCCAAATATGCCAGGGAAGCTTTGTACAAACGATCTTTTTGAATTTGGGTTAAAACACTACGATCATAATCCATGGGATTTGGGGTTGTCTTTGGAGTAACAGTTGGTCTAAGCGCAATCGGGGTGCTTTTAATCTCTTCTAAAACTATATCATTAGGATATATCACCACAGGTAGATTAGTCGGTGTAGATTTTGAGTAGGCTTCTTCTGTTTCGCTTTTTGAGTATTGCCCGAATGTAAAATCCCTCATCGCCCAAGCCCCAACCACAACGACCGTCACCAGAAGAATAGAAATTAATACCCAACTCGTTTTTCTCTTTAGCTTAACCTCTGGCGCAGCAGGTGATTCCTCTTTTTCACTTATTGTGTGACTATCTTTTTTATCGATTGATAAATTTGATTTTGTCTCAAGCCCAGAAACCAATTCTGTTGAGGCAGCTTCACCCTTCCCATTTTCTCCAGCTTCGTGAAATGGACTGTTTACAGTTATTTTGCTATCACCATTCACCTTTGGAGTTTGAACATTTTTAGGGAAAACAAAGCCTGTGTTGTCATTTCTCTTTAAAGGTGGGCTCGAATATTGAACCTGCTCCTTCCCATTTTTTTTATCCGAAACAGCCTGGTTTATTAAGTCATCTTTATTATCGCCATCTTCTTTTGAAGATAATTCCAATCTGTCAGTTTTATTGTCGCTATTTCTATTAATTTTCTTGCCTGAAATTTCACTTTCTTTATTATCTATGCTTTTTTGCTCGATATTTGGAGATGGGGTTGCTGAATGATCCCAGTTTTCGATATTATTACTTTTTTCAGTTTTGCTGTTGATAGGATTAAATAAGTTGCTAATGTTTTTATCAAAAGATGCCAAATTATCAGACACAGGGGGATCGGAAAACCCAATACTTTCATTTGAATTAGTGCCAGGTGACACAGGAATGACAGAGGAATTTATATTCTCCTTTACAGGATCAGGTGTGGGCGCATCAATTTCCAATCGTTTTGTTACAAATTCGCGGAACCACACCTCATCTTCAGAATCAACTTTATCATTCCCACTGAAGACCAGATCATCTTGTTTTTCTGATTTTTCTGAAAGACTTGGGTTGGGTGGATTCATAGCCAAACGATTAGAGACTATCGCGCTAAATTTCTTCCGATTTATACCCAAAGATTTTCCCTTCGATACTTTTTCAGAAGAAGGATTTTTCACTTTAGGAGGCTCTTGAGAATCTTTTCTAATTTGCTCTTTTGTCATAACCTGATCCAAAACGCCTAAAAACAAACAAAGGTTGCCCTTATTTTAAGGGCAACCTTTTACTACTTTCGTGCCAATTTTATATCAATACAGTAAAGATTAGTACGGCAAATCACTAATGTGCTCTAGCTTATCAAAACTATGAGTTGCCTTGATAAGACGAACCGTACCAGTACTCCCCCGAACAACAATGCTTTCCGTTGAAGCTCCTTTACTGTAATATTTAATTCCATTCAACAACTCTCCATCTGTAATGCCAGTTGCTGCAAAAAAAACATCATCAGAGGAGACCAAATCATCCATGGTAAGAACCTTGTTAAAATCATAACCCATCTCTTTACCTCTATCAAGTTCATCTTGGTTTCTGGCATACAGCTTACCTTGAATCTCTCCTCCCATAGCCCGTAAAGCGCACGCCGCCAGGATACCCTCGGGTGTTCCCCCAACTCCCAGCATTACATCGATCCCAGAATCTGGCCAAGCAGTCATTAAAGCCGCGGCCACATCACCATCATCGATAAACCGAATCCTGGCCCCGCAGCTGCGGACATCAGCTACCAAATCTTTGTGTCTATCTCGTTCAAGGATGATCACTGTGACATCTTGTTGGCGCTTTTCTTTGGTTTTCGCGATCGCGATTAAGTTCTCTTTTACTGATTTCTCTATATTGATCACTCCCTTACAAGATGGTCCAACGGCAATCTTATCCATGTATACAAATGGCCCGGGATCAAACATTGTACCTTGCGGTGCAGCCGCAACTGTTGCGATAGAGTTGGGTCGCCCTTGTGCTAAGGGACGGGTCCCATCAATGGGATCTACTGCCAAATCCATCTTCGGGGAATCTCCGCTTCCCAGTACTTCTCCATTAAATAACATCGGCGCCTCATCTTTCTCCCCTTCACCAATTACTACAGTTGCTTGCATCTGCACCAAATTGAGCATGTAACGCATTCCATCTACAGCAGCCTGGTCAGCCGAGATCTTGTCGTCCCGTCCCATAAAACGGGCCGCCATTAAAGCTGCTGCTTCGGTCACTCGGACCAATTCCAAGGCAAGGTTACGGTTTGTTTGTGAACCATCGCTCGTCATATTTTACAATCTCCTTATCATAAGATATGTTTACTTATTTGAGAAAAACTAATGTGATCAGAAAATATCCAATCAGAATTCCCCATAGCCAGGAATCAATTCGATCTAAAATCCCGCCATGCCCCGGCAAGATTGTTCCCGAATCTTTCTTCTTGGAATACCGTTTGAACATTGAGATTCCCAGATCACCTAACGTAGCAAAAGTACTGATGATCACCCCGATGATTAATGCACGCAGTATAGTAATTTCAGATTCGATCTCCAAACCCCAATTCCTGTAAAGAAGAACAAGCAAAGGTGTTCCAACAATTCCACAAACAATGCCGCCAAAATACCCTTCCCAGGTCTTTTTGGGGCTTAGCCGTGGTGCGAATTTACGTCGACCAACAACTTTTCCTACTACATACCCACCCGTATCCCCCCACCATACCGCAGACAAGACAATCAACATCCACCACTCCCCATCCGGCAAGGCGCGTATGTTTACAAAATAACTTCCAAACAACCCAAGGTATACGATTCCCCCTATTGTGACAAGAAGATCGATGGGGGCTTTATCGCGCCCGCGTTCATATTTTAGGAGATGAAAACCCATGCTCGATAAGATCAAGAATACCAACAAAGGCATGTCCCACTCTTCACCTCCCCATGCATGCAGGGATGTAAAGCCAATAGCTCCAATAAATAAGGTAACATCTATGGGTTGATATCCACCGGATCTAAAAATATTTCGATATTCCCACATTGCAATTGGCAAAACCAAGATTATCACGGCAGCAAGCACGTCGCCGCCTTTGAACATGGCAATAATCCACAATGGCATTAAAATAATTATGACAAGTATTCGTTTTATTAGCATGAGTAAATTATTTTGCTGGAACCTTCCCAAAACGGCGTTCCCGGCTGCTATATTCTCTAATCGATTCTAAAAGTTCTCCCCTTCCAAAATCTGGCCAGTAAATTTCCGGGAATACCCATTCCGCATAAGCCGCCTGCCAAAGAAGAAAGTTGCTGATTCGCATTTCTCCCGAAGTGCGAATCACGAGATCCGGATCTGGCGATCCAGAAGTGAACAAATATTTAGAAACCAGATCATCAGTGACTTCGTCCGGGGTAATACCATCTCGAATCATTTCTTGGATTGCATACACAATCTCATCTCGTCCCCCATAATTAAATGCAACGTTTAAGATCAAACAATCATTATTCTTTGTAGTTTCAATTCCATCCCTAATTTTTTCTTGCATCGATTTTCGAATTCCCTCCATGCGTCCGATATGCCGCAGTTGCGCCCCTTGACGGTGAAGTTCTTTTAATTCACGATAGAAGACATCATCAAAAATATTCATCAACCCCGTTACTTCATCATCTGGACGGAGCCAGTTCTCGGTGGAGAAAGCATAAATCGTTAGATACTTAACCCCAAACTCCACGCAGGCCTCAATGATCCTTCGCAAATTCTGTGTTCCTGCCTTATGTCCAGCTAATCGGGGAAGGCCACGGGAGCGTGCCCATCGACCATTCCCATCCATTATTATTGCAATATGAGTTGGAATCGCTTCCGGTAATTCGTTCTCTTTAGCTTGGTCCATTGTTACTCTCACAAAAGAGAATTAAACCTCCATTACCTCTGTCTCTTTGTTTACACCAACCTCATTGATCTTTTCAACATAACTATTTGTGATTTTTTGAATATCTTCCTCTCCCCGCAGTAAATCATCCTCAGAGATCATTTTCTCACTTTCAAAATCACGCAAATCTTTGATCGAATCGCGCCGAACATTGCGAACAGATATACGCGCCTCTTCAACCCGCCCCTGTACTACCCGAACAAGGTCTTTCCTGCGTTCTTCCGTGAGAGGTGGCAAATTAAGACGAATACTTTTTCCATCATTGTTAGGAGTCAAACCTAAATCTGACATTTGGATTGCCTTTTCAATATCCTTAATAGAACTGGCATCAAAGGGTTTAATTAAAATTTGTCGCGGTTCAGGGATTGAAATGGAAGCCAGCTGCATTAGAGGAGTGGGCGCTCCATAATACTCTACAGAAAGTTTATTCACCAAAGCCGGTGATGCCCTACCAGTTCTGATTCCACTCAATTCATCTGTTAAAGCCAGGACAGAAGATCTCATCCGATCTTCGGCTTCTTTGATCACATCCTTTATCACAATTATCCTCCTCCCTTACCATCGGGTAGGGAATTGTCAATCGCTTTTTTTGCTCAAATCAAAATATCGCTAAATATATTTTATCACAAGGAAAAAGGATACGGATTAACCCTTTAAATTCAAAATCTCCCAAAATCAAATTCTCTTTCTGAAGATTGATTTTAATTATTTTTCCTTCAACCCTAGTAACTATCAGACAATATTACAATCAACTTACTGATGATATTTGATTTTGTTTTCCCGCAGCAGGTAACTCACAAACCAAACTGCCAAAAGAATCGCTAAAAAGAGCATAATATAAAATGTGTTTTTGATCCCCGGTGGTGATGAATTTACAGGATTGTCTGGATGAAGAGCCATACTTGAACTTCTGATCGACCACGCCATAAACACTACTGGAGCAGCGCTCAACAATGTTCTAGCTCTAATAGGGATTACCCATTTCATTAAAACCCAAGAAACTATTGACACAACCAGAATATTTGCGGTCGTCAGTACTCGTGGTTCCCGAAAAGGGATACCTCCCCAATTGATATAGGAAGCATACATACTTACTAAAAATCCCGCCCCGTATAATCCTAACGCTACAGAAAAAATCGAGGATAACCAGTCAGCCCATTTTTCTTTTGCAGATATAGCAACTAATAGGCCAAAGATACCAGAAATTACTAGAAATATCATGCCCGCCCATGTTAATGAAACATGAAGATATACTGGTTTTATCCCCGCACCAAGAGTTCGTTCTTCTGGAGAAACAAATAATACTATTAATTGAGTGAGGAGTATTAGAGCCAGGGGAAGCCAAATGTAGCGTTGAAATCGGTTAGCTTTTCCCATTATTTATCCCCATCCTCCATAGTTATCAGGGTACCCACTGAATTCCCTTCAAATGCCTTAATTAAATCTTGTTCCTTCCAAAAATTGACCACTAGTATAGGAAGCTCGTTTTCCATACATAAAGAAACTGCCGTGCTGTCCATAAATTGCAATCGTTTGCTGAGCGTTTCAATATAACTTAGGCGCTTGAATAATTTCGCGTCGGGGTTTGTGACAGGATCAGAGTCATATACACCATCAACCTTTGTAGCCTTGATAAGAATTTCGGCCCCAATTTCAACGGCGCGTAAAGCAGCAGCCGTATCTGTTGAGAAGAATGGATTTCCTGTTCCTCCACCAAAAATCACAACCCTGCCTTTTTCAAGATGCCGGATGGCCTTTCGTCGAATATATGGTTCTGCAATCGCACGCATCTCTATCGCGGTCTGAACTCTCGTGAGCGCTCCGGTCCTTTCAATCGCGTCCATCAAAGCCAGAGCATTCATCACCGTACCCAGCATTCCCATATAATCGGCAGTAGCCCTATCCATCCCCCGATCTAGACCCAGGCGGCCCCGCCAAAGATTCCCTGCTCCAATCACAATCGCGAGTTCCACGCCCATTTCATTAATTGTAACAACCCGTTCTGCAATCGCTTCCGCTTGTTTCGGATCTATTCCCTGTCCATCTGGTCCCGCCAGCGCTTCTCCGCTTAATTTGAGCAGTACTCTATTATATTTCAATTTACTCATCAGCCGAATATGCTCCTTATAATTATTGATTGTGTATAAAAAAGGCCAACCTGAGGTTGGCCTTTTTTGATTTATTCTTCTTCCTCTTCTTCGGCAAGGGTTGTTTCGCCTAATTCATATCGCTGGAAACGCCTAATAACAATATTCTCACCAAGAAAAGCGACTTTTTCATGAAGCAGGTCCTGGATTATCAGACTATCGTCACGGATGTATTCTTGGCGCAGCAAAACAGTGTCGTTTAGATACTTTGTCATTCTACCTTCAACAATTTTATCGATGACATTATCTGGTTTGCCTTCTTCCTTGGCAAAAGCTTTGGCTTCCTCACGTTTCTTCTCAAGAACTTCTTCTGGAATTTGTTCTTCATTAACCCACAATGGAGATTCTGCTGCAATTTGTAAAGCAATCTCATGGGCGAATTCCTGGAAAGTTTCGTTTCGGGCGACAAAGTCGGTCTCACAATTGACTTCAACCATCACGCCTACTCGCCCACCTCCATGGGAATAAGTTTCCACCGTACCGTTTGACGCTTCTCGGCCAGCACGTTTTGTGGCTTTTGCTAAACCCTTTTCCCTTAGATATTCCATGGCCTTTTCAATATCCCCATCTGATTTGTCCAAAGCTTCTCGGCAGTCTAACATACCTGCCCCCGTCGATTCACGTAATTCTTTGATTTGTTCTGTGGAGACAGTCATATTTCTTACCTTTGGTCACTCTTTAGATTCTTCACCATCATCCTTCTTGGCTTTTTCCTGAGAACCTTTCTCCGTTTTTTTGTCTTCCTCACTTTCAGTTTCTTCTCCGCCCTCATCTTTGCTTTCTTCAGTCTGGGACTCTTTATCTTCCTCAGTATTATCAGTAGGTTCTCCAGCCTCTCCCTCCGATGATTTTTCGGAATCTTCAACTTCAACCACCACTTGAGCTTCCATGTGCGCCAGGGTAGCTTCGCCCAGCAGATCAGCATCAGTTAATTCTTCTGCTTGTGTTTCCACTGGAGCCGACATTTCTTCGACATCCTCTTCTTTTCTCATCCCCTGACCTTCCAAAACTGCATCAGCGAATTGCCCGACCATTAATTTAATTGTCCGGATAGCATCATCGTTAGAAGGAATGATGTAATCAATAGTCCGAGGATCACAATTTGTATCCACAAGCGCCAGGACCGGAATGCCAAGGGTATTGGCCTCGCGTACAGCAGTCTCTTCGCGCCGAATATCGACAATAAAAACCAGATCAGGTAATTGATGCATTTCCCGAATACCCCCAAAACGCAGCTCAAGCTTATCGATTTTTCGGCTAAGCATTAAGCCCTCTTTCTTTGTCAACCTCTCAAACTCCCCTTTTTCACGCATGCGCTCCAAACGTTCCAATTCATTGATCCTTTGGCGCATGGTGACCCAATTCGTTAGCATTCCGCCCAGCCAACGAACGGTGACATAAGGCATACCGCACCGTTGAGCCTCGTCCAAGATCGTCTCGTGGGCCTGGCGCTTGGTGCCTACAAACAAAATTGTGCCACCTTCCGCGACAATGTCACGAACCATTTTATAATACTTATCAACCGCCTTCACAGTCTGTTGCAAATCAATAATGTGAATGCCGTTTCTTTCTGTAAAAATGTACTGCTTCATGTGGGGGTTCCACCGTGCGGTCCGGTGGCCGAAGTGTACGCCGCTTTCCAACAGCGCCTTCATAGAGACTTTAGCCATTTGTTACTCCTTTGCGTTTATCCTCCGCTTCCGTCATCCTAGCCCGGATCTGTATTTGGTCTACAGTACGCCCGAGCAAGTCAAGAAGCGTGTGTTTTTTAGTTAACTCTTTCATAAGAGCCGACAGAGTATATCACGTAGATTTATCTTCGTCTAGGAACTGCCACAAGGAATCCTTTGGGTAAAATTTAATCTTTTCCAGCTAAAAATGAATTTCCTTTTTCAGGAAAATAAGGTACATTATTATCATAATAGTTTTATTCAGTAAATGAGAAACGAAAACGCCTAATGACTATACGCATAGCGTGAGTTTTTACTATATTTTCGAAAAAACCTATGAACCAAAAAAAACTGGAAGATTCCCTCCACGGATTGCCTTTGGGAGAAATCATATATTATGAAACGGTTGGCTCTACCAACAACTTGGTATCAAAATTAGCAAAACAGGGCGCCCCAGACCTTACATTGATTTTCGCTAATCAACAAACCAAAGGAAGAGGCCGCTCAGGACGCACCTGGTTCACCCCTCCTGATTCAGCCATTGCATTTAGCCTGTTGTTGAAACCAACAAATTCTATAGTAAACAAGGGTCTATCTTTAATTTCAGGACTTGGAGCATTAGCAGTTTGCGATAGCCTTAGTAATTTGTATAACCTTCAAGCAGAGATCAAATGGCCTAATGATGTGCTCATAGGAGGGAAAAAAGTTTGTGGTGTCCTTGTTGAAACAAATTGGGCGGGAAACGATCTTGAAGCTGTAATTTTGGGGATTGGTATCAATACTGCTGCCGAATCTGTACCATCTTCAACCCAATTAAATTTTCCTGCGACGAGCGTCGAAGATATTACCCAATTCCCAATAGACCGGCTGTTTTTATTAAAAGAAATAATTACCAGAGTAATTTTCTGGAAAGATAAGATTCATAATCCTGAATTCATTTCTTCATGGGAACAACATCTTGCCTTCCAAGATACTAAAGTACAAATCATCTCCAAGAACACTGTAGTTCACAAAGGCCAAATAATAGGTCTGGACAAATTGGGGAGATTAATCCTTAGAAAGCAAAATAATGAAGATGTTTCCATCAATGTCGGAGAAATTCATCTACGTCCTTTCATTGACAAGGAAGCAAATTAAGCTAAACTAAATTAGTATGAAATATTCAGGAGTTTTGAAATGGCTGATGATTTTCCAGAAACGAGAGACACTGCTTCATTTTTAGATTCAATTGAAGAGGAAGGTGACAAGCCACCGGCGCCATCCCCGAAGAAAAAGATAAGTGCCGACTCGCCAAAAGGTTTATTGGGGATGACACCTGTTCAGACCTTCGTCATCTCTGCTTTGTTCTTTTTTATTGTGGTCGCTGTAGGGTTCTTCCTAATGCTGGTAACTAACAAAATGGTGATCTAGCTTTGATCAGTAAAAACAGCCCTGGTAAATATTTACCAGGGCTGTTTTCTTTATCGCTAATTATTTTCTAAAGAATACTTATTTCTTTCCACTCTTTTTATCATTTTCTTCTACCACCTTAATATCAACCTCTGATATTATTGCAATAGATGCCACACTGTCCCCTTTACTAAGATTAATAACTCGCACACCTTTTGTTGCCCGTCCAGCTTGCTTAATATCTTGAATTTTTGTTCGCAGCATTATTCCATTAGAGGAAATGATCGTCAAATCATCTGTTTTCTTTACAATTCGAGCAGCAGCAATCCGCCCAATAGTTTTAATCATGGATGTGTCTACGGTTTTTACACCCAAACCTCCTCGTCCTTTTGAAATATATTGAGCTAACGGGGTTCGCTTGCCATACCCTTTAGTCGTTACGACTAATAAATCATCTTTGGGTTTGACCACCTCCATGCTGGTAACCCTATCTTTTCCTTTTAAACGTATACCTATAACACCAGCGGCTTGACGCCCCATAGAGCGCACATTGCTTTCTTTAGTTCTCAACGCTTTTCCCATCTCAGTAACAAAAATAACGTCATCTTTCCCAGATGTCAATCGTACCCACCCAAGTTCATCATCATCAGCAAGGTTAATAGCGATTAAACCAGAAGGACGAACAGCTTTAAAGGCAGACAGCGCCACCCGCTTTGTCCGTCCTTTCGCAGTAGCCATGATACAAAACTCAGCAGCCTTGAAATCTTTTACTCGGACAGTTGCTGTAATCGTTTCGTGAGCCCCAATTGCAAGTATATTTTGGATCAAAGACCCCTTTGCAATGCGGCTAGCTTCGGGGATCCGGTAAACTTTTTCTGAATAAACCTTTCCGCGGTCAGAAAAGAACAACACGGTTTCTTTTGTCCGAGCAGGCAGAAGGATCATGACCTCATCTTCTTCTTTTGTCATATGTCCTTTTACCCCCTTACCGCCCCTCCCCTGAGATCGGTAAGTTATTGACGTTACCCGTTTAATGTATCCCTGTTGAGTTAAACTGATAAGCACAGCCTCATCCCGCACTAAGTCTTCTTCGTTGAAATCGCCGGTGCTTTCCATGTCAAATTTAGTCCTGCGTTCATCGCCATAAGCTTCAGCAATTTCTTTTAAATCTTCCTTGATAAGGCCAAGGATCTTTTTTGGATGGGCTAATAGATCTTCTAGATATTCGATCTGCTTGATAATCTGTTTGTGTTCATCTTCTATCTTTTGCCGTTCAAGAGCAGCGAGTCGGCGTAACTGCATATCAAGGATAGCCTGAACTTGAATTTCAGAGAGTTTAAATCGCTTCATTAATCGCTCGCGGGCTTGATTTACATCAGCGGAATTTTTAATCGTATCAATAACATCATCAAGATTTGCTAACGCGATAAGCAATCCATCAAGAATGTGCGCCCGTGCTTTCGATTTTTTAAGTTCAAACTCAGTCCGGCGAGTTATAACATTTATTCGATGCTCAATAAAGATCTGTAATGAGCGTTTAAGAGTTAAAGTATGCGGTTCATTATCAACTAGAGCAAGAATCTGAGCGCCAAATGTTGTCATCAAAAGAGTGAACTTATACAACTGGTTTAGAACTGTTTTGGGTTGAGCGCCTTTCTTCAATTCCAGGACAATGCTTAGCCCATTCCGATCAGATTCATCCCGCAGATCTGATACACCTTTTAGCCTGCCGCCTCGAGCTAATTCTGCGATCCTTTCGATTAAAGTTGTGAGGTTCACCTGATACGGAATTTCAGTGACCACAATCCTGTGACGTCCCCCTTGCATTTCTTCAATTTCAGCCTTCCCTCGAACTGTTATCTTGCCCCGCCCATACCGGTAAACATCCCGCACTCCCTCCATCCCAACAATATATCCCCCAGTAGGAAAATCAGGTCCTTTAACAAATTTAAGTAAATCTTCAAGGGTCACATCGTCAATCGTGTCATAATTGTCGATCATGAAATTTATCGCGTTGATCAACTCACCCAAGTTATGTGGAGGAACGTTTGAAGCCATCCCAACCGCAATCCCCGAACTCCCATTCAAAAGCAAATTTGGCAAACGGCTTGGAAGCACAGTTGGTTCCTGGAGAGAAGCATCGAAATTATCAACAAAATTCACCGTATTTTTGTCAATATCGACCAACATTTCCCCAGCCATTTTGTCCATTCTCGCTTCTGTGTATCGCATCGCAGCTGGAGGGTCTCCCCCAATCGAACCAAAGTTACCTTGACCATCGACTAATGGATAACGCATCGAAAAATCTTGAGCCATTCGCGCCATAGAATCATATACAGCCTGATCACTATGAGGATGGTACTTGCCTAATACCTCACCCACTATTCTTGCAGATTTCTTATACCCAGAATTCGCCCGGATACCCATATCGTGCATCGCGTAGAGAATCCGCCGGTGCACAGGTTTTAGTCCATCTCGCGCATCTGGCAACGCTCGAGATACAATAACACTCATTGCATAATCAAGATATGCTGAACGCATTTCTTCGATAATATCCCGCTTTTGTACTTGTTCTTTCTCCATTAAACATCCTTCCAAATTTAACAGGTCCGCCACAAAAAAAGTGAGTGCGGGTTTGAACCCACACTTATGAATTATACCGCGCCTTGTAAATATCTGCTTCTTTTCATTAATATGGATTCATGGGATTATTGTAGGGAAAAGAATAATATTATTAAAATTTGTTCATATAAATATATGATTTCAGCCCTTTGTTGACTAACCAGGTCACAACTTAATCGATTTACTGATTATTCTTTCAAATTTGTTATTAAATATCACCCAAATAAGGCAAGATTCTTAGTAGAATTACATAATATGCCCAAACTTAGTTGCTATTCGTAGCAACCAACTATATACTTATTAGAAAAAGAAAGAAAATATAACAATACTTCAAATAAACCAGAAAGAGTCCTTATGTCTGAAATTGTTTCTTGCCCAACCTGTAATCACCAAATTGGATCAAATGATCTTGAGTGCTCCAATTGTGGTGTCAACCTAGCTATCGCGGCCATACTTGTAGAAAACGAACTCTGGAAGCACACAGCGAAATCTAATAATTTACCCTTGGTTCCTGAAGTATTGGTTCCCCGATTGGGAGATTACCTCGTAGAAAATGGATTGTTGAAACCAGAAGACCTCGAAACCGCTCTTGGATACCAAAAAGAACAATCCAAAAAAGGGAACTTGCTTTTACTTGGACAAGTTCTAGTAATAAAAGGAATGGTAGAACAAACAACATTGGACAAAGCCATCACCGAGCAGATCGTTATTCTGCAAGATGCACTAATCAAATCCAATCAACACCTTGAACGAAGCGTCGTTGAGCGAACAAGCGAACTTCAATCCGCCCTCGAAAAATTAAGGGAACTAAGCCAATTGAAGAACAATTTCGTCTCAAATATCTCTCATGAACTTAGAACACCCCTAGCCCACATGACTGGTTATATAGATCTATTACGCGAGGGAGATTTAGGCCCTCTAACAGAAGACCAAAAACATGCAGCAGAAGTCCTCTCCAAGTCTTATAATCGATTACACAATCTCATTAACGATCTAATTGAATTCTCAATGATCTCTGAAGGGGAACTGAACCTAGATATAAAACCGATAGAGATTTCCAATTTAATTCAAACAGCTGGGACTTTAATCCAAGAAAAAGCTGACACACAAGGAGTAACATTACTTATCACTACCCCGTTAGAAGATTCCCTTATCGCAGTTGATTCTTCAAAACTCATTTGGGTATTAGAAGAGTTATTAGAGAATGGTATAAAATTCAACAAGCCTGGTGGAAAAGTCGAAATCAGCGCAACAATAGAAAACGGGAGCGTAAATTTTCTTGTGGTCGATGACGGTATCGGGATAGAAATGGATAAAGTAGAGGAAATTTTCGAACCATTTCATCAACTGGACGGATCGTCCTCAAGACGATATGGCGGCACAGGAATTGGTTTAACTTTAGCTCGTCAAATTATTCAGGCCCACGGTTCCACCCTTAAAGTAGAATCAGAATTAAATACAGGCTCCAGGATAGAATTTTCTATCCCTTTGATCAAATAAACTCATGGTTAATAAAATTCACCCAACTTCCTCACTCAAACCAAATGAACTCGAGGCTGTTTACGCGATTAGTTCTATTGTTGCCCAAACAATCGACATTGATGATGCATTAGATCAGATCACAAAAATTGCACGCGAAGTGTTCATATTTGATAACGCAATTGTTTACCAAGTTGAAGAAGGTGAAAAAGGTGAGGAACTTGAGCCGTTTTTCGCCCGGGCAATAGGTAGAGGGCGCTCCATGGCAGCCAATTTGGCGTGGGGAGATATGGCAGCCTTAGAAGCTGTAAAAACTGGCGAGGTTTATATCCGCGAAGCGGAATTTATTCCGGATGGCGACCGGCTAGATCAAGATTCATTTCTCGGTCTCCCTATGCTCATCGGAGGGAATATTACAGGCGCTTTGGTTTTCATTCGCTACGGTGGACCAACCTACTTGAATGACCAGATTACCCTCGCCGAATTCATCACAACCAATGTGTCCCGGTTATTTGAACATCAGAGATTAGTAGAGCGAATCGCTAATTTGGAGGCAGAACGCCGCCTGGTCCAAATGCATGATGATTTCATTGGGATGGTCTCACACGAGTTAAACACCCCCTTGGGTTTCATAAAAGGATATACAACAACCCTCCTCAGGCAAGATACTGAATGGGATGAAAAAACTCAAAGAGAATTTCTGATCATCATTGATGATGAAGCTGACCGTCTATCCGAATTAATCACAAATTTAATGGATTCCTACCGATTAAAATCAGGGACTCTGGAGATGAAGATCAAGCCAGTAATATTAGATACATTTTTTCAACAGCTTTTAGAACAGTTTAATACTACTGGGATCATTTTGGATATTCAGATTGATGTAATACCATCCGATCTCACAGCCATGTTTGATATTAAGCGGTTGAATCAAGTTTTTGATAATTTGATAAATAATGCGAACAAATATGCTCCGAATTCAACAGTATCTATCCAAGCTTATCCTGAAGGGGACATTGTCCACATTTCAATCACAGATAATGGGCCTGGTATTCCTGAACACCACCTGAAACATCTTTTCAATCGATTTTACCGGGTACCAGAAAGAAGCGCAGGTGTTCGCGGGACCGGTCTTGGCCTTTACATTTGCCAACAGATCATACAATCTAATAACGGAAGTATTTCCGTAGAATCAACTTTAAACCAGGGAACCACTTTCCACATTCATCTTCCTATTTCAGAAGCTAAAGTTTCCTCTCAAGAGGTGAAAAAATGACAGAGAAAATTCTTACCGTAGATGATGAACCCCGTTTTGTGCGGTTAATAGAAGCCAATTTACGGGCTGCTGGCTACGAAGTTATATCGGCCTCAGAGGGGAAAACAGCTATTGACATCGTAGCCAATCAATCCCCTGATTTAGTTTTGCTTGATGTGATGATGCCAGAAATGAATGGATTCCAGGCATTGGACCGCATCCGCGAGTTCTCTACTGTCCCTGTGATAATGTTAACCGCAAAAGGAGAAGAAACAGATCGGGTTGAAGGGTTAAACCGGGGGGCAGATGATTACATCGTAAAACCATTTTCCGCCAACGAACTACTCGCAAGGGTTAGAGCTGTTTTACGGCGTGCACAACTAAGCCCCGAAGAAACCCAGCAGCGTATTTTCACTCATGACAACCTACAGATCGATTTTGCCAAAGCAGAAATTACCCTAAATGGGGAACAAGTATTCCTATCCGCCACAGAATACCGTCTTCTGCTTCAATTCGCACATAACCACGGACAGGTTTTATCCGCAGAACACTTATTAGAAAATGTCTGGGGTTCTGAATATACTGATGATAAAGAAATCCTTTGGGTGTGCATCTCCCGCTTACGCCAAAAACTAGAAGAAAACCCAAAGAAACCAAGCCATATCGTAACCAGATCAGGTATTGGCTACTCTATGCCAAATTTTTAAAATCCGGAGATATCCATGTCAGCGCAGCGCCTTCTAATCATTGATAAAGATCAATCCACAATAAAATATTTAGGGTTTAGCTTCAAAAAAGAGGGCTTTGAAGTTTCATTTGCGACAAACCCAAAAGAAGGGATGATCGCTGCTTTTAAAAACCGTCCCCACATCATCATCATGGAT
>SDBV01005488.1_pt1 | contig 17881 bp, 12 predicted proteins | sample 2277081 | NCBI WGS metagenome assembly SDBV01 (sample SAMN10402039, study PRJNA504765) | marine sediment metagenome | isolation source: marine sediment core GS10_PC15, 223 cmbsf | place: Arctic Ocean: Southern Knipovich Ridge | collected 2010 | reverse complement strand
CCATAGCTTACCTTGAGAAACGACTAAGTAGTCTCCAACCTGCCATCCAGCCGGACAGATAGAAGGTTCAGGCTAAAGCCCAGAGGAACAGTTGTCTAGCACGCCTCGTCAGAACGTATAGTAACATTGATGTGTATCCACAGTTAATCGGTGAACATAAGATGGGCATGTCCTTGTAGAGCAGGAAAGCACTGGTAACTGGGCTGGGTTAATGAGTTGTACCGATTGCACTTTAAGATGAAATGTGTCTACATCTGATATGTCACGGTGAGAGTAACTGAACCCAACCCAGGGATGAACAAAGTCAGAACGTATAAGAGAAAATAAGCTTTTGGGTCTAAGAAAAGCCATAAGAGGCGGCTTAAGTACATTAATCATAAGTCATACGCCATATAAGAGTTGCATTTGACAGTCAACTTCATACCGCCTATAATTGGAGAGAAAGCTTGTAAACCACAAGGAGAACAAAATATGACGTTTGGGCAACGTTTGAGAGAGCTAAGGAAAGAAAAAAGCATGACTCAGAAAGAGTTGGCGGCAAAGGCAAAGATAGATTTCACATATCTGAGCAAGATTGAGACCGGCGTTATGCCTCCACCGAGGGCAAAGACAATCCTCGCCTTAGCTAAGGGATTAGGGATTGATAAGGATGGCGCAGTAGTTGACGAGTTGTACGGTTTGGCCAAGAAGATACCGTCCGACTTGTCAAAGAAGGTCACGCCGGAGATGATACAGATGTTGCGGTCACTTCAAGACAAGAAAATAGATAAACCCGAGGACTGGCAGGATGCAGTCCAGAAAGACAACACGTAATGAGGCCCAATTGAGTACCAATCGGTTTTACCGCCCTCAAACCATTGAAAGACTTGCCAACGAACTTCTCACCAAGTTCCAGGCAAGAAGTCAGTTATTGGCTCCGCCCGTTCAAGTTGAGCGCTTAGCAGAGGATGTTCTAGATTTGCACATACTTTGGGATATTATTTCAGAAAAGAATAACGATACTATTCTTGCCGGCCTTGCTCCCCGCCAAAAGACTGTGATCTTCAATGAAAACCGGAAAGTAGTCTTTGACGGAACACCCGGTCTTTATCGAACCGTTCTCGCGCATGAGGTTGGTCATTGGGAGTTACATGTAGACAAAGCATCCATTAAACAAACGGGAATGCCGGGTATGGGAGAACAACTACAGTTCTTGTTCCGGGGCGAAAAACAGAGCTGGGATGAGAGAAACGCCCATTTATTCATGAGCTATCTGTTGGTCCCCCAGGAGTTGTTGGATCATCTTGTGAAGCGGATTCAGATTTTTGACTGGCCATTCCTTTATAGCCTGCGTGATAAGTTTGATGTTACAATAAGCGTGATAAGAATTAGATTGGAGAGGATGGGGCTCCTGTACGTTGATAATGAGGGTAATATACATCGTTCTCGCGCCGAATATAAAGGCCAGGTGCGTATGATATAGGTCTTTTTTTAAGATAAAAGTTGCACTTGACATTCAACTTCTATTATGCTATATTTTAAAGTAGGGAGGGTTAACATGGATGAAGGGAAATGCACTTCTGGTGTTTACCAAGTTATAGGTGAGAAAGGAGTCGGTATTGGGCAATTCAGATGAATGGAGACGCGAGTCTCAAGAGCCAGGAAAGAGCATGAGAGCTGCATAGGCAAGCCCAAGCGTGTACATCAAATTCCGGTCATTGGCGGAAAGCAGCGCTTGGTTCTAGAGCATGATTTGATCAAGGCTCTGGACCCAAGATGTAATATACAAGGAAAGAGGTCAAAATGGGGTTGATGATAGTAAAAAATAATATCAGGAGGAAATACAATCATGACAGAGAATGAATATCTTGAAGCCATTTTACTAGAGCAGACATTGGCGCCAGGGAGTACTGAATTGAAGGAACTCCAAGAACGAGGAGAGGAAGTAAAAAAGCTTCTTCGGGCGATGTCTAGGAATTCTGTTAGGGTAAATGAAGCAGGTTCCAAGAAAAAGGGAACTATGATCAAAGCATCCTATGACCTCGACATCACATGCTATTTCCCGCATGAAGATGATGCGATAGGTGAAAGCCTAAAAGAGATCTATGAGAACGTCGAAGGGGTATTAAAGGAAAACTACAAGGCGACTCGGAAAGGATCAGCCATCCGCTTGTGGGACCCTACCGGTAAGACAGACTTTCACGTAGATGTGGTCCCAGGTAGATTTGTTGATGGAAAAGAAGGTGATGTGTTTCTTTATCGTTCATCAGGTGATAAGGAGCGGCTAAAGACAAACTTGGACGTTCATGTTGCTCACGTGCGCGACAGTGGCGTTGTAGATGCCGTTAGGCTCGCAAAACTGTGGCGAGAACGCAATTCTATCCCGGTTAAGACATTCGCACTTGAATTGCTTGTAATCAAGATTCTTGAAAAGAAGAAGGAAAGCAAGCTCAGTGAACAATTGTTGTATCTTTGGGGACAACTACGAGAGAACTCAGTGAACCTTTCAATAGAAGATCCTGCTAATCCCACTGGCAATGATCTTTCTGAACTTCTGACGGAAGGGTTAAGAAATCAACTTTCCGTGGCAGCATCGAGAACAACTCAAACCATAGAAGACACCGGGTGGGAATCAGTGTTTGGATCGGCTCAAACGGATAAAGCAAAGCGTGCCGAAGCACTTCAGCGTATCGCTGTTGCTACACCCATCTTGGCTAAAACAAAGCCTTGGGTAAATGAGTAAGCCGTGGTACGAGCAAAACCCTGAGTTGTATTTAGTCCTACAGGAGGATATGGAGGGCGCCTATCCAGAACTCCATTTTGTTCGCCATGGCAGAGGGGTTTTCGTAACAGGATACTACCCCCTGTTCGAAAGTAACCGAGTTTGGGACAGATATCAAGTCAAATTACAGGTATCCCCAGATTCACTACGAGGGATTCCGGCATTGTATGAGATTGGAAACCGTATACCGCGGAAACCAGATCGCCATATGGAACCAGATGGGAAGGCATGTATAGTGCTCCCAGATGCCTACTGGTATGAACATCCACAGGGAATGAATATGCTGGATTTCCTAAACGGACCTGTCCGTAACTTCTTTGTAAATCAAAGCCTTATAGAATTGGGGCAACCTAATGTTTGGGAGAAAGGTGAATGGGGACACGGGGCAAAAGGAATCGTCGAGTTTTACGCAACTATTCTAGGAACCAATGAGCCCAAGACTATACTGGCATACTTGGGGATTCTCAAACGGGATACCGTCAGAGGGCACTGGCCGTGCCCTTGTGGTAGCAAAAGAAGACTCCGTAATTGTCACAATGGGTTGATAAATGAATTGAGGGCACAAATTCCTCGACAAGTAGCCGCAGATTCTGAGAACAGGCTAGCAGAGAACTTAGCTAAGGTGCGCTAGGCTTTCTTTTTCTGACAAGGAGGACAATAAGCATGACTAATAGTGTACCATCGGCATATGACCCGACAACTTTATTCCACTGGATGTGGTGGAAGCTTCTATGTTACGAAGTGTCTCCCCTAGAATTTCAAAGGCTATTTGAGAAAGTTGCTACCAGGTTGGGTGATGACTTTGTAAGAATCCGTCCCATAGGAAAACTTGGTGACCGAAAGTGCGATGGTTTGTTTTGGGCAAAAGGGACTGTTTTTCAAGTATATTCGCCGGATGAGCTTAAGCTAGCCAAAACTCTCAGAAAGATTGACGAAGATCTTGCAGGGGCAGTTAAAGAATGGGGAGACGATCTCAAACATTGGACATTTGTATATAATACCCGTTATGGCATTGCTGCTGACATACCTCAATTGTTGATAGAGCAAGGGGTTAAATACCCCAATATCAAGATCGAACCACTAAGTAGTGATACATTATGGGAAAAAGTACGTAATAAACTCACTTTACAACAGCGGGTCGAGATCCTCGGCCCTCCCTCGGGATATGAACACATATTTTTGCCACCAATGGCAACATCTCAAGAAATCGAAGGGTTGGCTGACAAGGGGAAAATTGTGGTACTCCATGACGTTCTGTCGCCGATAAACGTCCACAATGCTCTTGAGGCTATTGATCCAGAAAAACCGTTCGGCCCACCTTTGTATATTCATCCGCCGTGGTCGCAGGACACCTGGGATGTTGCTGAAAAGTATCAACAGGAGACTATTATTGCTATTCTAAAGAAAAGCATAGACCTTCTTCCCAAGTTCGCTGTGTTTAGCTTTGCTCCGATTCCACTTGCCATCCATCTTGGTTATTTGTTCTCTGATCGTGTTGAGATTTCACCATTCCAGTACGATCGAGAAAGAAATAGCTGGGTCTGGGATCAACCAAAGAAGGACTCTGATAAGCAATTTAAAGTAGAGGGACTACCAAAAGACTTGTTTGATTATAGAGATGAGGTTATTGTCAGAGTGTCACTAAGTGCTAGGATTCTTTTAGAAGACACCGCCGCGATCGCAGGAGATTGTCCTGTCCAAGTAGACTTACGAGTGGACAATCCCGATGTAATGTGGCTATCTCATCCAGAGCAACTTGTAGCCCTCCAGAGAGTGTTTCGAGGTATACTCAGTAAATTGAGCCAAGCTGTGCCACAGTGTAGCCGAATTCATCTTTTCTACGCAGGCCCTACAGGGGGAGCGATCGTTTTGGGACAGGTGATTAATCCTCGAATGAATCCGGAGATTGCTTTGTACGAGTACAATCGACAGAGTACTCCCAAATACAAACATGTTTTAACCCTAAATTGAACGGCTAAAACACTCGACCCGTCGGTACCGAACAAAATGACGTTTTGTGACACCATTCTGGTAACAGTACTTCCGTCTGATTCAGTACCGTCTACGTCGGTCTTAGCAGCGAGTCATTAGGTCATCAACGGTCCTCGCTACAATGTACAAGGCTGGTTTGTCACTGACAGCTAGGGATTTGAAATGAACCTTGCCGCATTCGATTTTGGCACTTTCCTTATCACGCAGGTCTTCGGTAAAAAGGCTGCCCTTAGTTTCAGCCACGAAGTAAAGACGTTCCGCGCCATCGACATCAACTAGCACAGCCCAGTCTGGGTTGTAGCTGCCCAACGGCGTCGGTACTTTGAACCAGCCGGGCAGCTTAGCGTAAACTTTCACCGCTTCATTCTTCTCAAGGTCTTCGGCAAAAGTGCGTTCGATCCCGGATGAATCGTAAACAACCTGCTCGTAAACCGACTTCTCGGACGCTAGCATATTCTTAAGGTAGCCGGTCAATTCTTCCTGTTCAAAGAGTTCCTGAGCATAATAATACTCATCGCCGAGGCGCTGGTATTTAATTCCATCCACCAGGGCTAGACGTTTAGTGCGGTTGATGGATTCGGTAGCCATCTCAACAAACTGTTGTGGATTACGCTTGAAGTCATCGAGGCGGCCGCTATCCGTCAAAATACGTACGAGACTACGGCGGGTGATCTGTGTCTTGTCCTGAAGGTCAGTCAGCAGATCGGGCAGTTCGATGTCGGCTTCTTCAATTGTGATCGGGGCGGCAGCGGCGGTCTCCTCCGAGAAGACGCCACCTCGGCCGATGGCGAGGTCGGCTTTACGAATTTGCACGCGGGTCTTGGTGATGGGTGGGCATTCCCAGATTGCCTTGGTGCACTCTGCTACCAGTTTATTGTTATCAAATTGCACACGGTAAGTGGTCTTGTGCTTGATGCGGTTCCAAAGAGACTGAAACTCTTCGCTATGGAGGATAGCCTGCCGCGTCTTCACTTGTACCCGCTCGTCCGCATTCTTAATGTCCAGTTTACCAGCCAGTTTCTGTAGGACACTCTTGACTTGGGAAAGCTGGGGCTGGAATGCTTCAGGGAGTTGCAATGTGTCCTCTTTGAGTACTGTGCGTAAAGCATCCTGAACCTTACCCCTGGCATCAACGTACCCTGCTTCTTTCAGGTTCATCCAGATGGTCTCGGATTGTGTCATGCCAAGTGCCGTGGTATGCCCGTCTTCATCCGTAACCGGGATAGCGGCGAACTGGTGCTTTTCCACAATGCCAAAGCGGATACCAGTATCCACCTCAATTTCCTTCTGGAGGTTCTCTGCGAACTGCTCATATCCTTCCGTGGCGATGACGGTAAGCGTGTTGATATCAAAACCGCGCAGGCGCTCTCCTTGCTGATTCACGCATAGTCGTAATCCGCGCCCGATGGTCTGTCGGCGTTGTTGCTCACTATGCATGTCTCGTATGGCGCAAATCTGGAAGACGTTCGGATTATCCCAGCCTTCGCGCAAGGCGGAGTGAGAAAAGATGAACTTCAACTTGGTCTCAAAACCCAGTAACTCCTCTTTTTCTTTCATGATAAGGTTGTAAGCGCGCTCGGCATTATCGCGGTTGCTCTGGTTATTTTCAGCGGTGTCCATCCACGTTCCTTTCCGGTCAATAGAAAAATAGCCATTATGGACTTCCGTGGCATCAGACTCTAAATCTACCTCGTTGAAGAGGGTACGATATTTGGGCTTAGCCGCGGCCTTGCGATATTCCTCTTCGAACATGATTGCATACTTGCCCTTTTGTGGAACTCCATCGGTGGTATAGCTACGGTAATGCTCAACCATGTCGATGAAGAACAGGCTTAATACCTTGATACCCTGCGGTCGCAGACGCAGTTCTTTATCCAGATGCTCCTCGATGGTACGGCGGATCATAAGCCGTTTGAGGACGTCGCTATCAACGTCGCCGATGGCTTCACCCGGACGCAACGGTTTCTCCAGGTTGCTCAGTTCAAGGTACTCCTCGCCAGATTTACAGCCAATGTTCTGCACCAAGCAGTCAGCATATACCGCACGTCCAGTAACCTGCTGGAGGTCGTCACCGGGCTTTACGGTGACCACCGTTCGGCTTACCCCTGTTAGTTGCTGTACATCCAACTCTACTTTGGCGCTGAAAGTACCTTTCTTGTTACTAGTGGAGAGTAATTTCACATAGCCTTTGTTGTGTCCGCCTTCTACCTGGAGGGAAGCTACCTCTATCTGCTTGACCAGTTTACGCTCATAGGCGTCCACTGCGTCGAGACGATATATCATGTGGTGTTTGTCAACATGGGTGGCGGAGTAGCGTAAGGTGCAGAGTGGGTTCATGGCGCCTAATGCCTGTTTTCCTTGCCCTTGTAAACCGCCGTCCACACTCTGCGGTTCATCCACGATAAGAATTGGTCGAGTGGCTTTGATGAGATCGATGGGCTTCTCTCCGCCAGTCTTCTCACTGTCCTTGTAGAGGTTATTCACGTCCTTTTTATTGATGGCTCCTACCGTCACCACCATGATCTGGATATTCGGACTAGTGGCAAAGTTACGTACTTGCCCAAGCTTGCTGGAGTCATATAGGAAATATTCGAACGGGGTGTTGGCATAGAGACTACGAAAGTGTTCTGCGGTGATTTCGATGGTATGATAGACGCCTTCCTTGATAGCTACGGACGGGACGACGATGACAAACTTGGTGAAGCCGTAACGCCGGTTTAACTCGAAGATGGTGCGCAGGTAAACGTAGGTCTTCCCCGTGCCGGTCTCCATCTCCACTGTGAAATCTCCGGAGTCTAACCCGGGTGAAGGCCGAAGCCCGTTGCGGAGCTGAATGTCTCCCAGATTGTCCAGGATTTCATCATCCAGCAGTTGCAGACGGTTGCCAATGCCAAGTTCATTCTGGGCGAAGGCCATAGCAAGTTGAGGAGACATCGCATCATGAGTGACGGTGAATTCGGTGCGGCAAATTTCCTGGCCGCGAAACAAATCACAGACTGATTCAATAGCGGCATGCTGGTAATCCAGATTAGGTTCAAATTGAAGTTTCAATGCCATTGCTTACAGACTCCTCACTTTATCCAGTCCATACTGCTGGAGGATAGCACTGAGGTTTGTTTTTGCCACGTCATCAGCGAAGGCGCTGTCGCGGAAGACCACCTGCGTTGCGCCAGCCGGGGCCAGTTGCTTATGCCACTCTATTATACCGAGCGCCAGCGGCTCCACTTCCACGTCCGTTATCTGCGTAGCGAGGCAGACGAGTAACGTGCCCGCGCCGATGCTATGGACGGCCTTACCGGCGATAGTTTGTTGCTCGATGGGCACCGTCAGGTCTAGGCCGAGCTTGAGCAGTAACTCGAAGAGAATGTCTTGCTCCGTGCGGTCGGTTTTCAGGTGCTCGGCATGTTGCTCCAGTGTTGCCGCGAGGTTATCACGGTCAGGTTCCCACGCCCGGATATTACTGGAATCCAGCTTGAAGATGCGAAAGCCAAGGTCACCCGCAAACATCGGGTTCTCTTCCCGAATCTTCTTCCCGGCCCGCCGTAGTCGTTCTTTGGTCAGTTCGGCGATCGTTCGCGGTTTATTGAGTTGGTCACAGTAATCGGCGGCCACTTTATTCTCACTTGGGTCTAACGGTTCGGGGAGCTGAACAATAATGAACCTTCTTGCGCCCTTATCTGACGCGTTCAAGCTCATTAAAGCGTGGGCGGTTGTTCCGGAACCAGCGAAGAAATCCAAAACGATGCTGTTGGGCTCCGGTGCGCCAAACTCAAGCAAAGTCCGTATAAGTCCAGTTGGTTTCGGGAATGGGAAAACGTGGGCGTTGCCAAACAGTACAAGAAGTTCATTTGTCCCATGCTGGGAAAAAACATTGTCAATTATTGAAAAGGTCTTCGCCGGTCGGACTTCCCCATCCTTATCCTTTAGGTATTGTTTCGAGTGGGCGGACCAGTTTCCATCTTTGTCTTTCATGAACTCGATTTCGTCATTTTCGAGTGCGACCCCGACCCGTTCCCGAGACCATAGCCATTGGCGTTTCGGCAGAACTTGGGTGCCGTTTGGCCCCGAAATGGGAAAAACAAGATTGGGACGGTCACCCATGCTCTTTGTGGCCTCAAGCGGGTGGGTACGGTAAGGTCCGCGCTTTCCGTAGTTTTTATCCCGTTTCGTGTAGTATCGCTCAATCGCTTCTTTTGACTGAGGAACGTAAAGCTCGCCCAGTTCATTTATGTCGCGGGCATACACCAAAATATACTCGTGGACAGAGACGAGATGTTTCTCTTTTGCCCCACCGCCGTAACGCTTCTTCCATATGATGCTTTCAACGAAATTTTCCTCACCAAAAATTTCGTCGCAGGCCTTCCTGAGGCTGTCTCTTTCGCAATCGTCAATTGACACGCAAATCACACCATCTTCTAGGAGCAGATTCCGGGCTAACTTGAGGCGGGGATACATCATATTGAGCCAGTCAGTGTGGAAACGGCCGGAGGATTCGGTGTTACTGGAAAGTTTGTGGCCGTTTCCATCCACCTGGCCGGTGAGTCTGAGGTAATTTTTAATGTTGTCCTGAAAATCATCCGGATAAACAAAATCCTTACCGGTGTTGTAAGGCGGGTCAATGTAGATTAGCTTCACCTTGCCGGAATAGCTTTTCTGGAGGAGCTTCAGCACTTCAAGATTGTCACCCTCTATCATGAGGTTCTGGGTCGTGTCCCAGTCAACACTATCCTCCGGGCAGGGACGGAGTGTACCGGTGGAGGGGGTGAGGGCAATCTGGCGGGCACTGCGCTTACCATGCCAGTTAAGACCATATTTTTCTTCCCGCTCATCCACGGTGCCACCGAGTAGCTGCTTGAGTACTTCAAAATCTATCTTGTCCTCGGAAAAAGCTTCCGGGAAAAGAGCTTTGAGTTGCTCAATATTCTCCGCCACGAGGTTGGGGGATTTAGTTTCCGGGTCCTGGTCTGTTAATTTCTTCATCTTCATTTGTCCTTCAAAGAATCTAGGGATTTGTAACTGGCACAATCAATGATCCAAAGCGCTTGCGTATGAGTTTCTTGCGTTCCTCAATGAAATCCTCAAACCGATCCATTTGCCATAGAGCTGGATCAGGTGGGACTAAATGCATATCCAGATAATCTTGATCTTTCTCAAAAAACCAGTCTTCAGGAAGAGTATCTCTCTTACCTCCAGCTCCATTTTCCTCACGGCTTAACAACATACAATTGGCTAGCTGGTTTCTCGCACTTTCTCGGTATTTCATGACCCATCTTCCAGTTTCTTGGTTCAATACTTTGATTTCCCGCAACTTGCTTTGCGGAAAGATATGATCGATCTGCGGTAGGTTGTTCTCATAGGCTGGTGTATGGTTAAAACTGCGATACCAGAGATTAAAGAGCAAATGTATTGTGCTCGATCCATAACCCATATTCCAAAATCTTTCCTCGGGCACTTCGAGACTACGGTTCTGAGAACGAATTACATTGAACATTTCAGTAATATTGAAATCACTCAACTCATTTAGTTTCCTGACCAGTGCATCAAGTAGATTATCGGGAACTCCGCCAAATGCTCCTCCGAGCGAACAACGCAATAGATAGGTGTCCATATCTTTTGCATCATCCCAGGCAGCTTTGTAATGATAGCGAAGATAGACTAGTGGTATCAATACCAGATAACTTGGTAAAGCACGATCACATTGGAGGAAAGTTTTACCACGTATGAAATCTAACACGTCTTGTGTCGCCCCGGCTATTTTATCCCAATTAGCTTCAATGTCCTCACGTACTCCTTTTTCACGGAACTTCTTCACTTCGTATCGAGCACCCTGCTTCAATAATACGAGACAAGTCTTTAAGATAAAATCCCTGTCAAAATCAAAGCCGTGAACATTAAGTGACTCAATGAGAGCTTCCATTTCCTGGTCTGCAACATCCCAGCTTGCGCTAAGAAGTGAGAATAGAAGATCCGATTTACCTAATTTTGTTCCGCCTGAATTGGCCCGTATGAAAATTTCTACTACATCGTCTTCAGAATAGAGCTTTGGGTCATCGATACTATCTAACTCTTGATAGATTATTGCTTCATCCATTTTGAATGTTCGATCAATTAGGTCGAGGTGATCATCTATCTTGTTGAGTTCTAATTCAGTGAGGGTATGTCCAGCCGCTCGCTTTAGACCATCCAGCGTCTCTCGTTTTTTGCTGGTGGAAAATATCAGGTCCTTAAATTTTGTCCAAGGAAATTCAATTTCCTTTTTATCTATAAATTTGAACCTGTATTTCACATCATCCGGAGCAGAGACTTCACCACTGAGAATATCGAAGCAGAGTTCCATGCCGTCGAAACTACCGCGCAACCCGATAAACAAGCTTTGAAGCCTTTGTTGTCCATCCAGAACGAGGTACTTTTTCTTTGTATCATCCGGTACATAGAAATCACTTAAGCGGAGTGTATCCTTCCAATTGTCAATGAATTTACGATGACGGATAGTGCTCGTGGTCTTCCAGATTAAGAGTGTACCGATAGGATATTCACGCAAAATGGAGTCGAATAATCTACATATTTGCTCCTCACTCCAGACAAATGGTCTCTGAATATTGGGCAGCCAGAAACCACCATCTTCTTCTGTATTGTTAAGAATTCCTACAATTTTCCGGAGGGTTTGTTTTTGATTCTTCATTAACCGCTTCCTATTCGTAATTTTTCATTGATAACACCCAGTTCGGACTCCAGCCGTTTGATTTCAAGGTTCAGTTCCACCCGGCGGTTAAGCTGCTTCTCCTTCTCCGCCTGGGTGCGCAGGATGACAATGTCACGCTGAAGCCGGGCGTGGTCATCCAGACTATCACGCAGGTTTGTTGCTCGGTCGGCTGAATCCGGTGGGGTAAATGCACCGGTAATCCGGGCGGCCTCTAATGCGGCCACACGGTCGAGCCAGCCTTGATAGAGCGCAAACAGGTCGCGGTTTGGCAGATCCGAAAGAGCCAGACTGGTGAGAAACAATGATTCTTCTGCTGTAGGCGCTTCCGGTCGAAACGAGGCTGTGCGGCGGATATCTTCGATAACTACCTTGCCGATTTCACCCTGTGACCAGCGTTTGTGCGCTAGCGAGAGGCTAACGGTCTCACCGTGTGCAGCTACCAGCACAACCGGATAAGGAATCGCCCTATGAATCAACTCGATGAGGCGAGGTGGCTTCGCGGTGTTACGGAACTTAACTGTAATTACAGCGATTTCCAGATACTCTCGCACATTGTCTCTGAAAGCTGGCACGCCGATATTGGTGGGTTTGAGGGCGGCGACCCAGATTATTTCCTCAATACCGTCCTGAATCTGGCGTTTATCGGCGGCAGTAGGTATATCTTGTTCCAGCAGTAGCTTTTTGGGCACCCGTTGATCCAAGCAGGCATCCGGCGGAATTGAGAGAGCATTGATGACCTGCATCACGCTCATTTGCTAGCCGCCTCCGGCAGTACGACAAGGAATGCCACCACCTCGAAGTCATTGATGCCCTGAAATTCACCTTTCATGGCATGAGTACCGCCCGGAGTGAACAAACTGGCAATAGCACGCTCCTCTTTTTTACCGACAATGGAGGCGACAGCCTTGGCGAGCAGGTCTTGCGCGGCGCTCATGTCCTGGCCATCCTTGGTCATCTGGTCGTATTGAGCACAAGCCTTGGCATCGGGGAGATCACGGCCGATGCACAGCCGTTTAAGACTGTCGAGAACCTGCTTAGCCTGGGTGAACGGTAGCAGGATTGTACCATCCTTGCCAACGTGCACGACGTAGTACGGCGCGAGTGGATAGCCCGGCTCAATAGCTTTCAGTGCTGCATCACCCACAGCACGCAGACAGAAGACGACACCCGGCGCGATGGTGGACTCATCGCCATCCTGAGCAGTGGTGACGGCCATCGTACCATACGGCAGATTCTCTAGTGTCCCGGGGTGTTCTTTGAGGAAACCTGCGAGGTCAGTGCGGAAATCGTTCAGGGTTAGGTCAGTAATGGAGACACCGCTGCTGAGGTCTTCAAGGTCGATAACGGCATCCTGAAGTTTAAGGAGCTGTTTACGGCGGTATTCCAGATCATTCATCTGATTGCCGGACTGGTGCTCAATGATGTTTTCCTCGCCGGTAGCGGAAATATCGAGTAGCACCATGCGGCCGCTAACACGCTGTTCAAGATTAATGTATTCTTCCAACTCCATATTGGGCCAGAAATTAATGAGCTGAATACGCTCGTTGGGCGAACCAATACGATCAATACGGCCGAAGCGCTGAATAATGCGCACCGGGTTCCAGTGAATGTCATAATTGATGACGGTATCGCAATCCTGGAGGTTCTGTCCTTCGCTGATGCAGTCGGTAGCTATAAGCAAATCGACTTCGCCTTCGCTGGCGAGGTCTTCAGGTCGCTCCTTGGAACGGGGTGAAAATGATGTAATGATACTGGCAAAATCCTTGCGAAGCTTAGGTAGCGTCGTCTGGTTATGGCCGGCACCGGTGATGAGGGCTGAGTACAAGCCGAGCTCTTTCTGTGCCCACCCCGAAAGCTCTTGGTAAAGATAACGGGCAGTATCGGCAAACGCAGTGAAAACAATGACCTTCCGATTACCCGTATTGAATGGCTGGTGGCACTTACGTTCAATGGTATCGCGGAGGGCTCCAAGTTTAGCATCACGCGATGCATCTATCAGTTGTGCCGTCGAAAGGAGAGTAGCGAGCCGGTTGCGGTCTTCAATAAGGTCCTGTCGCCAGCGTACCAGGTCCACATCCTGAAGCAACATCTTAACTTTACGCCCAACCAGCAGGCTCTCGAAAGCTGAGTCATCTACATCCACATCTTCGATATTTATCTCCTCCACCGTCTCCGCATGGGCTTCGATCTTGGCCAGTGTAGCTTTTACATCGGCGAGCTGCCGGGCAAGCGTGAGAGCAAAGGAAGTAACCGAACTCTCCATTCGCTTCAGGACGTTTACACGAAGGAGATGGACAAGACTTTCCTCACGGTCCACCTGACGGAAGAAACTTTCGCCACCGCGAATCTGCGTGCTGTATTTAGCATCGTAGGCTGCCTGCTTATGAGGTAATACGTACCTCAATGGCGCATATGCGGCAAGGTGGAGGCGACGAATTTCGTCATTAATTTCACGGATTGAGCAAAATTCACCTTCACGATCCACGTCAGGCTTAATATTTATAGGTTTGAGACGCTCTGGGAAGCGTCCCGTCTCGTCGATGCCGTAATATTTCTCAATGTGTTTGCGGGAACGGGCGATGGTCAGCAGGTCGAGCAGTTTGAAGTAGTCGAACCCAAGCATGTCAATAAGTCGGGAAGGTCGACGGTTAGTTTCTTCCAAGGCAAGCCAACGATTGAATTGAAGCTGCGCCTGGCGAACCGTCGCCTCGATGCTGGAAATACCGTGCGTTGACAGAGCCATGTCATCCGACTCCGTGATGAAGGCGATTTGGTTTTTAAGGTCAGCGAGGCGGTTGTTGACCGGCGTGGCGGAGAGCATGAGAACGCGGGTCTTGACGCCTTCCTTAATAATACGCCGCATGAGACGGCCATAGCGGGTCTCGCGGTCATTGTGTGTGGACTTGTTACGAAAATTATGGGATTCGTCGATGACCACAAGGTCATAGTTACCCCAATTGACATGCGCCAGGTCGATATCACCGGAAGAGCCGCTATCGCGGGAGAGATCAGTGTGGTTGAGCACGTCATAGTTAAAGCGATCAGAGGTAAGAAAATTACGACGATCGTTAGCTTTGTAGAGCGTCCAGTTGTCTCGAAGTCGTTTGGGCACCAGCACCAGCACGCGATCATTGCGAAGCTCGTAGTATTTTATAATAGCAAGAGCTTCGAATGTTTTACCAAGGCCTACGCTATCAGCGATAATACAGCCGCCCAGACGCTCCAGTTTGTCTATTGCCCCGATAACACCGTCTCGTTGGAACTTGAACAACTTCTTCCAAACAATGGTGTTGCGGATGCCGGTAGCGGATTTCACGATGCGTTCTTCGTCCAGTTGATCGCCAAGGTCCTGAAATATTTTGAAAAGGGTCAGGTGGTAAATAAGCGAAGGAGCTTTCAGTTCGGCGATTACCTGAAGGCGTGAAAGAAACGCTTTCTTACTTTGGTCTGATGCAGGCAGTGAATTCCAAAGGTTGGTAAACCAGGAACCCAGGATGGCCGACTCCTCGGTTTTCTCGGAACATTGTATCAAACTGTATTGATTACCGGGTGTGATGCCCAAACCTTCCGTCGTGAATGCGCAAGCACCAGTGATGACACGATGTGGTTCTGACTTCGGCTTACCAGCGATAAGGATGGATTGTGGCAACAGCGACGGCGCAGCGCGCAAATCGACCTTCTTTTTAATCCACTCAGCACATTCGCGGGCAAGCCATCGGAGTTGAAGACGGTTCCGAAAGGTACGATCAGTATCCGAGCCAGTCAAGCCAATCTCGCCGTCATTAGTCACCGGGAGCACCACACGACAATCATCGAGTTTTTTCAATAACTCACGTAGCTCTGCAAATGCAAACAGGGAAAATACGGGAGAGGCTAAGTCAAGCGATGATTTTGGTGCAAGTATCTGGCGCAGTTCATCAATCACGCGGTCGCTGCCTGTGTTATTAATGAGTTTCATGATACCCACTCCCGGGGACACACACATGGACGGTGGTCGTTATTACCCATAAGAATACTATTTTCCCCTCTTACCACGCCGTGGTTCATTGTAGTTTGAAGCGAACTTTTCTAGCTCATTTTTATCAATCAGCCACATGTTATGAATCTTCTTGGCTGGAATACGACCTTCCCGACACATGCGTTTCACCGTCTCCCAATGAACGCCTAACACTTCTGCTGCTTCAATCACGTTGACGTAGTTATCAAGTACTGGCATACGATTCTCCATCCATCAGTCTATCGTTATCGCAATAGTAACACTGCGAGACCGAAGAAATCAATAGTGCTCACTTTTTACACTCGTTTTTAGCCTTGAGGTAACAAATTAGCGATTGGTTCAATCTCCTCGGTAAACAAATCCCAGTTTGTTAGATTTCCCATTTGATGAATCTGAGACGCACGACTTCCTTGATAATAGCTGCGATAGGTAGTAGAATTCCACAAACAGGCTCGGATAACAAGTTAGTTGCATTAAGAACCTGTTTCTGGCATATCACGTATGAAATTAATTATTTAAGCGGCAGAAAGTGAGGCAAAGCTTTGGAATTGAAAGAAGGCAATGTCCCATGATAAAAAGTAAATTGAAGGATGAAATCCTACGATACATTTCTGAGTCTGAAAAACAGACTGTAGAATTTAAATCGTCTTGTAAATCAGAGGAAAAAACAAAGGAATCCATTATTGCTTTTGCCAATGCAAGAGGAGGAATAATTCTACTGGGCGTAGATGAAATCACAGAGTTGGAAAGTCCCCTCGAATTAGGGTATCAAAAAGGTAGGATTGTTCCAAACTGTAATGATACCAAAACTAATGAGATAAAACTGAAGATCAATAATTTATGTGAGAGTCTCATTCCAAAGGTTAAACCTCACAGATTTGAGTATCATAGATTTCCCGAAGGATTGGTCTACTTAGTAGAAATTCCAGAGAGTATCGAGAAGCCGGTTGGAACACAAGGCGGTTTATATAAAGTAAGGTACGATGGGGCAAATATTGGAATGGACCCAGCAATGTTAAGACAAATAATTATTGGCGAAAAGAGACTAAAAGAAGCACTAGTAAACGAAATCAAAGATAACCTTCCGGCAATTAAATTTGCCAGGGATATGCTAAACGAAGAGCCACCTAGAATTTCTACTATACCTCTATTGAAAAGCTCGCTGGAAACTTTCATTCGGTCAGGTATTTTCAATGAATTTGTTGGAGAAAACGATTTACATTCTCTATTAAGACAGATTGATAATTTTGACCTACGATTGATTATTTTCAATGTGAGGGCTTTGCACAATAAAGACAAGGAAAGCCTAAATGAGACCTTAAATAAAGTGGAAACCCTCAGTAGAACAATCATTAACAAGATGCGGTCAACCAATAATTGAAAAACAGAACGGTACAATCGAGCGAATTGTTCTGACGGAAAATTAAATATTACGTTTAATACAAGCCAAAAGTTTGCGCTTCCCGAGAAGACTGTCTTTGAGGCAGATACATTTGTAATGACAGGATCTGAAGGAGCTGGATTAGACTTAACCGGAGCCAAGTTTAACGATTAATTAATCGAAATTAGACACATCAATACCTTAGATCACATAGACTTCCTTGTCGCAATTGCATCAATCTAGTTCGAGACCGCTTAGATACAGCGAGAGTTTCACAATAGCTTGCTAAGTCAACCCTTTTAACAAAAGCTTAAATTATTACCTCAGTGATAGAAAGGAACCTTTTTAACATAGGATAATAGCTTGTTTTGTTACCTGGTTTATTAAGTATCGATATTCCCTAATCTGTTATACAATACGAGCTACTCCAGTATTACTCAGTTACTGATAGCACCTATTAGGACATCCAGTAGATATGCCTGTCAGTATACTGGAGTAAGTGAACAGCCAGTAACTTCGTAACTTGGGGAATACTCAGTATACTGGATAAGCAAACGACCACAAGAATCGAGTAGCTGAGTTTACTGACTGCGTTTCGCTACTAGTTACTCAAAGCACTCAGGAACTACACACAAGCTCCACTCACTGTGCATGCTGTTTCAGTAGCTCGAATACAGGATGCCCAGTAGGAAGTCACTAGCTCGGTAGGATATATTCCAGTTCCAGCCAATTACCGTGAAAAGACTGACTAGGATCTATGCTTTCTTCGGGGATAATAAAGCAGGATATTGTTGGTGCTACCTCACAACGGATATCTGTATGAATCAATCAATATACTGCGGTGGGTTATCCAGGGATTACCTTCTCATTCATCTGTAAATGGGGGGAGCCCCATACCTTTGTCGCCCTTTCCAGATAGCGTAAGACAGTGTAGGAGGTTGGTATTGATTCCCAGCCATACTCCTTTACTAGTCGTTGGGCAATCCACTTCAGATACCCCTTCCTACTGACTATAGTGCCTTTACGCTCCTTCTCCCTTTTCATCGC
>SDBV01005487.1_pt1 | contig 17883 bp, 25 predicted proteins | sample 2277081 | NCBI WGS metagenome assembly SDBV01 (sample SAMN10402039, study PRJNA504765) | marine sediment metagenome | isolation source: marine sediment core GS10_PC15, 223 cmbsf | place: Arctic Ocean: Southern Knipovich Ridge | collected 2010 | reverse complement strand
CCGTGGTAGTGGACCGCGTATCCAAAACCGGGGTTCGGGTGTTCCCAAATCTTCCACGGTCCCGGTGTGTGCCGGTTGGGTTCGAGAACTTCTTCGACGATGGCGATCAGTTCGTCTGTGATCTCTATCTGGATCTCATCGTCGATCTGGTCCCATTTTCCACGACGACCTCGCAGTTCCTTCTCGATAGCGGCAACGATCTCTACGGCGCGTGATTCCATTTCCTAATTCTCCTTACGGCTCCCGCCGTCTCCCGCCAGCGCGTAGGTCATCTCAACCACGACAATCCTCCAATCAACAAGAATCCAAGGGAATAACTCACAACAACAAAGACACTGAAGAGGGAGAGGATGGCGAACCACCCAGCAAGGAAGATTCCAAGCCTCTGGTACCAGAGTTTCTCCTCGAACATCGCACCAAAGCCCTGCGCCCAGAGGAGGTACATGCCGATGAGTACAGAGGCGCCGAGGAGGAGGCTCAGGAGGTGTTCAACCACGACGAACCTTCCTTGGAAGGTTGTTCCACTGGGAGAGGAGATCTACAAGGCGAGAGGAGAGGTACACGATGTGGCCATCCTCCAAGTGGACAGTCTCGTCAGCTATCCGTAGTGAATCCCCTAACCCAACCTCCGGAGCCAACTCCTCCAGAATCTCCCGAGCCAGCAAATCCACCGCCACCCGGGCCTCACTGCCAGCCAAGCTGTGCTTCGCAAAACCATTCACTGCCGGCATGGTGCCGGCCCCGATGTAGTCATCGGGGGATTGGCGGAGCTCGTGGAGGTCGGTCATCGGGCCGGCACTATAGGTATCAGCCAACTGGCAGCGCATCTCCATAAGATCCGACATTGGGTCTATAAATCTCTCTGCCGCGGGCTCGGTGAAACCGGGCTCGACTGGGGAAGGGAGGAGGTCTGAATCTTGTTGGCTGTAAGCAGCACCGCAGGTACAAGGGTCCTCAGGGTGTAGGCAAGCTAGTCGATGAAGCGGAGCCTCTGGACCTCCGCCGAGTGAATCGAAGCTGTAACCCTGCGGAGGTATCGGAATCGCTGACTGTTTCAGTTTCCCCACACGGTTCAGGAGATCATTGACCTCTGCGGCGAGCTGGAGAGGTGAGCCTTTCTCAGGCTGCTCAGGGGAGGACATTTTGCAGGAACCCTCTTGCCCCCTTGGGCTGTTCGGGGAGTACCAAGATCAGGACAATACCTCGAACCTTGGCCCATGTCAACACTTGGCCCGCAGGCAGTTCGGTTGGGGCCAAAAAAGTGAAACTGGGGGAGGATAAAAGTGCCAAATCCCGCCCCCAGCTCGTTGTGGGTCTGTGCTTGTGCCTCCTAACGTCGGCACCGCATGGAGCGGCTAGGTGTTGGTGGCTCCGGCGGCCTTGGCTACGGCTTTGCGGCACGCCTCCGAGTACATCGTCGAGGTGCCTCCGTTATACAGCCCGCGTTCCAGTTCTTCCATGATGCCTTCGCACGCAGCCAGCAGGTCCGGCGCTGCGGCCATCAGGTGCGCGTTGGCCGCACTGGAAGGTATAGCTGCTACAAAAGCGACGGGAAGGTGTCCGATGTATACATCAAGGTGTCCCGCCCTGTCCTTGGTTTCCCACGGTCCCGGGGTGTGCTTTGCGTCGCCCTCGATCCGGTTGCCTCGGGCCCGAAGCCTCCGCTTATCGGATTCAGCAATGTACGCGTCAGCTATCGCGCGCCGGTCGAGGGCTCCTTGGTCAGTCATGTCTATGCTCCTATTTTTCTGGTCCATGGACAGCTCCCTTTGCATGCTCCAGGAGTTCCCGAGCCTGGTACAGCGCCCGGTCGCGGGCGTCAGAGTAATCATGGAGGGTTAGGGCTCCATGGACCCTGCGGGCGCGATCGTCCTGCCGGTGCATCCACCCAGCAATAAACGGAGCTGCGATCAGTGCAAGGATCTCTTCTTCTTTCATTCTTCGTGCTCTTCGTAGGCTGTAATCAAGCCGTAAAGCATGTCGACAACGGCTCGTGCGTGTTCCCTAGGAATAATGATTACCCCTGCCTGGGCGAGGAAAAGATCTCCTGTCACGGTGCTGATATGTGCTCGAATTTCACCGAGCATTGAATCTGTGCCAGGGATCTCGTGTTTATCGCTGAAGGTTGTCGTGGTTTCGATCTTAGGCACCACTCAGTTCTCCTTGTTGTTAGCGCGCGAAGCGCGCAACCCCCGCGTCCGCCTAGCGCCGGGGGAATGGAGGAACCCACAGCGCTAGAGGGATGCGGACACGGGGAGCCGGGCTTTTGCCCGGCTCGTAGTTAGAGTTCCTCTTCTTCATCTTCGCCTTCCTCGTACTCGACAAGAGCGCCGCGGGCCCACAGCTCCACTGCGAACGACAGCACTTTGCAGGCATACCCTGACCAGGACTCGCCAGCGATAGTCGGGCATTGGTCGACGTACTGCTCGATAAAAGTCAGCACGTCGTCGCCGTGCTTTGCCATCGTGGCGTCGGCTTGGTGGTACGTCACCGCAGGCATGTATGCACCCGACGCGCACCCTCCCTGCACGATTGCCGCCACGTCACACGGCGTAATGTCCTGCTCGAGCCAGTCCGGCACGCCGCCAAGTTGTCCTTCTTCGTCGCATTCCCATGCGTCTCTCATCTTAACTATCCCCTACGGTTAGCCGTGCAAGGCGCGGCTCGGTTGTCGTTTAGCTGACCCAACCTTCCCCAGTGCGCTCGTAGTCAAACTCCTGCATGGTAGTACCGTCCAGAGACGAGGTGGATATGACACCACGCCAGGAACCGGAAGCGGTACGTAGCGATGGGCCTCGAGTCGTCTAGCCTTCTAACTGTCCAGACCATATCCGTATCCCCTACGGCAGAAGGAGCAATAACTGGGAGAGTAGCACAGCACTGGGACAAGGTCAAGCCAAAGCCAGCAATGATACTTGACAGAGAGTGTGCTACCCTCTTTACCAGTAGCGCAGCACGGGAAGCCGTGGTGAGCTGGGTTGGGAGTGCAACGCTAACGACCACCACCCGCAAGCTCACCTGGAACGGCTACCTACCGTCGAAGCGATCAGCGCTACCTACTGTCTTATAGAGTATATAAGTCTATATATACCAGTACTTTACAACCAGGTAACTACTGGGCTCTATATGTTATACATCCGTGACTTTCCTCGTATATAGATATATAAAGTAAGTCTCCCTCATCCCCCAGTTCTCCTAACTCTTGCTTCAGTGTTGTACTGCCTGCTATCCCTCCAGTACTCTCTAGATCATGGCAAGAACTAGACGTTCAGTGGTTGAGATCATCGAGGGAGAGGCTTCGCCTGTGATGATAGCGAAAGCTATTAAGGCATATGGGGAAGACTTTAAACCTCTGTGGGGACCGCAGTTTGCTCAAGAGGTAGCACAAGGTAAGTCTTGTGCATCTAGTTACTTAGCGATACATCCTGGAGCTAGCAGAGGTACTGCGCAGACCCAAGGAGTAGTAGCTGCTGCTCACCCTACTATTGCAAATTGGATACGCACACACGTCTATGGATTGCCTAATGTAGCTCGTGCTCTTACTCCAATGGCACTCAATACGCTACGTGAGTTAGCCGAACAATCCTCTAACCTCCGCATCCGTCTTGATGCTGCAAACTCCATCCTCGATAGAGGCGGACTACCCAAGTCAGCTCAGCTTCAGGTCGAAGGCCGGCTATCTATCGCTGCTGCATTGGATGAAGTTCTAGCTGACGTGGTAGAGGGAGTAACACCCTCCCTCCCAGTGCTGGACGTGGCTATCATCGAGCCTACATCGGTAGAGTGAGCACAGTTAGCCTACTGTTGTCCCTGTCCTAGTGTAGGCGACGACCTCTTCATCTCCCAGTAGCGCAGCGAGCTTGATGCTCCCGCCGTCATCATCGAGGGGGGTCGAAGGCCGGCTCGTGGGCCCCTGGGTGGGTTATGTACTCCTACCAGCCACAAGGTTGAGAATGCTTTCTGGCTTTAGCCAACATTAGGTGATATACTCTTCTTGTGAGGTTGAGGAGCCTTTAATTGGTTGTGCCTCTGGGTGGGCACGTTAAAGAACTCGCCTAGTGGTGGGGTGGAAACACCCCGGACCTTAGTTAGCTCTACTGGTCCGACTTGGCCCGTTGCTTGGTGAACCCTCTTAGGAACCTAGGCAGCGGGCCTCTTTTTGTCTTCTGGTCGAGCGTAGCTCGACTTTCTGGCCCTAGCCAAGATTTGGTGGTATGCTTCTCGACACACAGACAACTGGAGGGGAAGATGGACATCGTTCGTGTGAAGTGGCTAGACGCTACAGAGCAGTCTGGCTGGGCAGGCACACAAGATGCGCGTGAAATGCCTCCGCTGAAGTGCCTTACTTATGGCATGGTCCTCAAGGATAATGAAGTGGGCATTACCCTCGTCCACACCGCGCTGGAGGATGAGTCCCAAGTTCTCGGAGTTTTCCTCATTCCACGGGCTCAGATTTTGGATGTGGTCTACTACGAGCTAGAGGATTAATGACAACCCTACTCAAGAACGGAATGTTCGTTCACGTCCAGTACGGCGGTTCTCCGACGATCAAGGAAGTCGTCGACTACGAGAACTCCTCAGAGTTCCACGAGTTCATGGATGACTTCCTAGAGGACATTAAAGACATCAAGTGGGACGAGGCTAAGGTCATCAAACCCCGCAGCGAGATGACAATCATCGAAAGGGTCGTGGAGTGGTTCCGGTGGAAGTGGTGGGTGTTGTACCGCAGCCATCATCTACAACAAGGCAAGCCATGAGCCGCCGAGAAAGAGAAAGAGCCCTGAGATTCATGAACCGCCATAAGCGCTACCCAGACGGCAAGAAAATCTCCGAGCGGGCGCAGAAGGCCGCAACGACTCAGGAGTGGATCGACATCGGCTTCTCCCCCAGCGGTCTGATGATTGCCACAAGAGAGCGGGTTATGGGGAAAATCAGGAGAGTGCGACGATGACTCCTCCGAAGTGGGTCCAGCGTGATATGTGCACGCCAGAGCAAGTTCAACCCATGATTGACACTCTTGAAGAGATCCGAAAACTGGTAGAGGTCCCGGAGGGGTGTAGGTTCTCAGCGATAACGGAGAAGGTTCAGGATCTGGTGGCCAAAAATGATACTCCCCTTCAAGACTCTCGCTAAGTGGCCCGATCTCCTCGTCGTCAAGGATGCCTTTACGGGTCAGGTCATGGTGACCTATCAGCTCAGTGCCCAACGAGGCTTCATTACTTCGCTGGTTGTTTGCACCAACTGCGAGTTCGAGTTCGTCGGAGCCTACCCAGTAATGCTCGACCCAACCACGCTGTTTTGCCCCAGTTGCTCGGAATTTTCAGGGCGGGGTTTTGATGCCTCCTCAGAGGTAAGGGTTCAGTGAACCTCCCCGATGCTCGCAGCCCCGAGTGGGCTGACGCGCGAAATGCCGCCCTCAAAAAGCTCTATCCCAAGCTCGCTAGATTGCTGAAGATCCAGCTACTGTGGTTTCAGGCCGAGTGGATCCTTCCCCCAGTTCTTCTTCGGGCTCTGCGCTTCATTCAGATGGGTGGAGCAAAACGACTGGGGAAATCCTGGATCGCAGCATTTGCTGCTTGTCCCTACGCGCTTCTCCCTGGAGCCCAGGTGCGCCTCTATGGACCGCAGACTGAAAACTGTGAGCGGGAGTTTGGGTGGCTCAAGTTCTTCCTATTTGAGTCCCCTCATGCGCTCGTGAAATACTTCCCGTTTCTCAAAGAGCGCCTCATTGCGTACAACGATGATCCTAAGCGTGGCGCTCTGGAGATGCGGTGGGATTATGGGACGTACATTCGCTCTCATACCTACAAGGAGCGTGATGCCTGGCTCGGGGAACCCATAGACCTCGGCATCATCTGCGAACCTGGAAGATTTCCAGATTTCCGGGTCTACACGAAGTTCATCAAGCCCAATCTCCAGGACAGGGCGGGGCTCTGCAGATCAGCGGGCACCGTCGACAATCCGTGGATGTACGAGGCGCATGAGCTGTGTGTGCACTCCTCTAAGGGCCACTTCACCAAAGAGCAATACTGGCGAGAGTCTGTGGATTGTCCAGAGGAGGCAGAGCACTACTGCATCTGCGGACTCCCTCGTTGGGAGAACGTGACCTTCAATCTGCAGCCCGAGGAAATCCGCAGGATCTTAGCGTTTGAGTTAGAAGAATCCGCCCGAGAAATTGCGATCAACTGGCTCGGGATGTGGGAGATGTACTCCGACGTTGCCTACGACAGGTGGGACCCTGATACGTTGATCGAGGTCGTCTCAGATGAGACCTGGGCCGCACTCAAAGCAGGTAAAGCTGGGTGGGAGTCGTTTGCCACGATGGACACCGGCAAGCACAACGCCTGTGGGGAGTACACGGTTAGTCCTCAGGGTGTTGTCCTGCGCGTTGACGAGTTCTCCAACTACCTCTACCGGGCTGCGCGAATCGACCGTATCGATACTCGAGGGTTCCGTCCGTGGTTCCAGGATATTGTCAAGGACTGGCAAAAACATGGGCGGCCTGATCGGGGTTGGGAGAAGGTTGTTTACGGTGACCCATCCTCGCATTTCAAGGACGATGTGACAGATATGGGTTGTGGCTGGGTCGATGCCATCAACGACCACGCAGTCGGCGTCGACAGGGTCAACGAGTATTTCTTCAACAAGAAATTCCGGATCATCAAGCCGGCGAGCAAGGCTCACATCAAGACAAATCTGGAGATTGAACTCCCCAGAATCCGCTGGCACGAGAAAGAGCGTGGCATAGCGGGCCGGCCTCATCTGATCCGAGGAGACGACCACCAGGCAGATGAATGCCGTTACGGTCTTGCATCTAGGCCGCTCGCGCAGGAATATCTGCCTGAGCGCAAGGAGGGTATCGTTGAGCGAGACATCCGAGTCTGTGATGGAGAATTCTCCTCCAGATACGTCGATGATCAGGAAGGGGCGTATCTCTGAGTTGCGTGCAGAGGTCGTTCGCTTGACTCCTTTCGGCCACGGACTTTCTTGCTCCAGTGGCGGGCCGTGTAATCTCTGCAGAGTCGGGGTTGGGATCCTGCAGTTGGAGGCGGAATGATTTTCCTACGTCGGCTCAAGTGGGTTGAAGGCCAAGTCGTCTGGCTCGCCGAGAAGATGTACCGGGGAGAGTCTGATACCCGAATGCGGATTCTGGAGCAGCGGATCGAGTTACTTGAACGAGTAGTCGAGTTCCTGAAGGTCACCCCTACAGGTCTCCCAGTAATGCCTGCGGCTCCTCCTTGGCATCAGACTGATATTCCCCTGTCTCCAGAACGTGATGACGAGAGTGAGGATGAATCCCTGGGGCTAGAAGACCTCATCCCAGACCCATTCCCTACTTCTGGTTTCGAGGACGAGAGTGCCCCGGTCTGAAGCAGACAAGGCGGAAGATGGCCGGTTAATCCGGCTCGTCGAGGAGACCTGGAGAACGCCTTGGGCTCGTGAACGTGGACCGCTTGTTCAGAAGTACCTACTCAATCATTCCTACCTCAATGGGAATCCATATGTCCGAGCAACCACCTCGGGTCTGGAGAAAATCCCTCGTGGGCCGAACAAGTACAAGGTCCGCTCGATCATCAACATCCTGCGCCCGACGATTCGCACTCTTCTGGGTCAGCTCACCAGTGGGCGAACTCAGATCGACGTGCTCCCGACTACCACGGATTTCCAGGATGAGGCTGTAGCCAAAGTAGCGGAGCAACTCTCTAGATCCTTCAAGCGAATCACTCGCGCGGATCGGATGGCGCAGAGAAACTGGATCTCCTTGTTCAAGGGCGGCACTACGCTGATGCGGGTGCTGTGGGATGCGGGTCGAGGAGTTCCATCAGAGGAGCCGGTCACCAACTCTGGCGGGGAGGCTATGTCATTTGATGTGGTTGACAACAAGGAGAGGCCGGCATCTGAGGTTGCGGAAATCCTCGAAGAGATGGACGACGATGATGACCGCCAAGCTGCCCAGGAGATCCGATTCGTCCCCCTGACCGAACCTACCTTCCCCGGGGACGTGAGCTTGGATCTGTACTCGATCCTTGAGTTCATGTCAGATCCCTCGCCGCTGTTTCTCAGCGAGCAGAACAAACTCATCACAGAACGAGCCCGGTCGCTAGAGTGGATTCGAGCCAACGGAGCATTCAATAACGGTGATGAGGTCGTGGGGGACCACAACGCGATTATCCTGTTTGATCGAAATGGGGTTGGTCGAATGACCCCGGGTCTCGGTCTCCCTCGGACCACTGGAGGAACTTCTTTCTACGGCAAGACCCCGGATTTTGCAATTGTTCGGGAGCTGGAAATCCTGCCTACGGAATCCAACCCGCTCTTGGCTGAGTTCGATGAGCGGGGTCGGGTCACCAAAGAGGGTCCGCCTGCACCTCTGGGGGTTCACTTTATCTGGGCTGGAGATGTGGTTCTTACTTCAGCAACTCAGCCACTCCCCTACGCGGAAACTCCCCAGACTGAAAAACACGATGTGGGTTTTGACTTCTCGGATTACCGCTGGTTCCAGGAGGAGGGATTCTATGGGTCTGACCTGATCTCCGACGCTATTCCAATTATCCGGTCTCTGAATCGCCGCGACTCCCAGATCAAGGAATCCATCAACGCCACTATTCATGCAATCGGACTTCTTCCCACTGGATCGAGAATCCGTAGATCTCAGATTACCGACCAGGCAGGAGACTGGGTGGAGTTCTCGGGGCAGCCCCCGTCGTACCTCGAACCCCCCCCCCTGCGCCAGTACGTCATGCAGACCGTCGAGCTAGACACCCGGCATTTCAACGACGTGATGATGACCCATGAGGTCACCCGCCAAGGATCTGTACCAGCGAACCTGCGTACTGCTGACGCTCTCCGGGCCTTGCAGGAATCTGACACCTTGCCTCTTCGCCCAGTGCTTCAGGAGCACGAGGCCTCTGAGGAAATTACCTACCAGCTGGTCCTTGACCGAATCATGCAGTGGTACGACGAGGACCGCACGATCTACTACGCCGGGGACAAGAACCATCTGGAGGTTCTCCTGTTCAAGCGGGCAGACTTCTTCAAGCATGCCTGGAAGGTGTCGATCCGTCGGGGCACTGCTCTCCCAGTTTCTCGTGCTGCTCAGATTGCTGAGGCGAGAGAGATGGCTCAGTTTGCTCCGATGTTCTTCGTTGACCCGAGAACCCGGATGTTTGATCGAGCCATGTGGGCGCGTGCTGCAGGTCGAGAGGATCTTGAAGAGCTACTGGAGGAGGAGGATCAGTCCCGGCAGGCGGCAGAGTTTGAGCACCTGGAGTTGAGTGAGGGAATTCCTGTGCAGGTCATGCCCTATGAGGTGCATATCACGCACTTGAATATCCACTACCCGTTTATCCGCTCCCCAGATTTCAAGAAGCTCGATGGGCCTGATATTCCCCCAGGCCAGCTCGGCCCGCTGCAAACGAACTTCATGCAGCACGTCTCCCAGCACGAGCAAGCTCTCCAGCGCCAAGCCGAGATGATGGGTCAAACGGGTGCGGCGATTCAGCAAGCTGCCGAGAGTGGTGCTCGGAAAGTTCGAGATCAGGCTGTAGCGTCTGCCGCGGCATCTGAGGCTCGGAAGTTGGTTGGGAAGGAAGTCCAAGGGGGCGGTGGGAACGGCCAGCAGAGCGGCAGGGAACGGTTAGTGCAGCAGCAGTTGGCTAGGCGCTCCCAGTGAGACTCCCTAAGATCTCGGCCAAGAAAGCCCGTAAGATCCTCGACGATGGCAAGGTTGCAGGCAAGAAGCTAAGCCGACAACAGATTGCTTTCTTCCAGATGATCGTGTCAGGCGAGACGCCTGGACGTTTGAACGATATCCCCCAGAAGGCTCGAAAACGCATCGCTGCGTAGTAGAGTGGGGAAGAAATGAATTCACGGACGCGGAGGCTAACCAGGGTGAGCGGGTCTTTGGCTCTAACTCTCTCGGCGCTTCGGCAACCCGAGGAGACGAGATGACAGACCAGGAACAGGTTCTTGACGAGCCTGAGACTGATCCAGAGCAAGCCTTAGCTGCCATGCGTAAGGTTCTTGGAGACGACGAGTTAGAGCTTGACGACTTCGAGAGTTGGCGTAAGGACAACAAGGGCTGGGCTTCAAATCACAATAGCCGCATTGAGCGGTTGGCGGATAAAGAAAAAGCGCTTGACGAGAAGATCGACAAGCTATCTAAAACTCCGCCACCGGCTCAGCCTGCACGGGCAGCGCAGCCACAAGCATCTGCTGCTGAACTCAAGGCGTCGTTTTTCGAGGCTCTCGGGTACGACAGTAGCAACCCGGATACAATTGTCGAGGTCACTCCCGATCAATTGTTCCGGGTCTTTAACAATCTCAATGCTCAGATCAAAACTTCTCGCACGCAGTTCATCAAACTGTTGGGAGACAATGGGATCGTGGGTATAGACGAGAATGGTGTGCTTCGACCAGATGTCGATATTCACGCTGAACTCGCTGAGATCAAGGAGATTGCTGTAACTACCCGAGACCAGTACTACGACGCAGTCACTGAGAACTTTTTGGATAAGGTGCAGAAGAAGCATCCGGACATTGATCGGAAGCAACTGCAGCGAGTTATCCAAAAGTCAACATCTGACGATGTCGAGTCTGAGGTCTGGGATGCTGCGAAGGAGCAGCAAGATGGTTTCGACTCCAAGGTCAGCAAGAAAGTTGCCAAAGAGGGCACCCGCCGCAAAGCGGGTCGCAGTACGGCAACGATGGCTGGCCGGGGTGCACCGACGACGGGGAAGAAACCCCCGAATCCGTTGCTCTCCAGAGAGGGGTTGAAGCAGGCTTTGCAAAGAGCCCGTGAAAAGACTGAGCGTGAGGCGGCTGTATAGAGGAGACTACTGATGTCAGGCGACACAGTAACTACATACGCCAATCTCCTAAAGGAGATCTTCGATGAGGGCGTGATGGCGGAAGCCCTGCCGGCTAACGTCTTGCTGTACAACTGGGTCCTATCGGCAGGAAATGTCCGTCCTTATGGCGGCTCTGCGATTACGTTCCCAGTGAAGCACAAGCGTCAGGCTGGTCTTGGGTGGGTTGCAGATGGGGCGGCTACGCTTCCTGGGGCGACTTCGAGTCTTTCGCTGAAAGCGTCGTTCACACCGTTCAACTTGTATGGTGTGGGTGAGTTCGACGATATGGTCATGGACGACACGCGGGCGGATGAGTTCGCCTACGAGTCGGTCGGAGAGGCCGCAATCGACGACTTGCTGATCTCCCTCAAGCTGATTCTCAACGCCGCGTGGTACGACGATGGTCGCTCACGCATGGGCATCATGCCTGGCGCAGACAACCAGCAGGAGATTACCCTGCTCCAGCCAATTCATCTGTACGAGGGCATGCCCTTCGATATCTACGATGCGACGGACAACTCGACGATCCTGAAGACGGGATTCGTGGATGCGGTCGATCATCAAGGTGTCTCAGGGAATTTGCTCCAGGGTACGATGACCTACTCCGAGTCGGCAGTAGCCGGAACGGCAGCGGATGACTATGTGTCCCCCAAGGGCACGATTGTCGGTGGTACGCAACTGGCCCCCTGGGGCCTGCTTGCGTTCTGCACCAATGCCAACCCGCCTCTGTCCAACCTCGGTGGAGTGGATCGCACCACTTCAGGCAATGAAGCCTGGCAGGGCAACCGGATGTCGAACTCTGGTACCAACCGTGCGTGGAACGTGCGTATGGCTAACGCCATGCTGCAGCTGATCCGCCGTCGGACGGGCAAGGGAGTCTCGGCCTCTGAGGTTAAGATCCTCCATAACTGGAACATCAATCAAGAGGTGTTCGAGGCGTTGGCTCCCGACAAGCAGATTGTTGTCAAGGGCAAAGAAGTGATGAACTTGGCTGCCGGCTTTGCTGGTGGCTCGGGTGAGAACTTCACGGCCGTGGCACAACTCAACGGCGTCAACGATATGTTTGCTGATGAGCTGGCTCCGGCCAACTCGCAGCTGTTCGTGACACCTCGGTTCCTACATCTGGCGCACACGTCGCTGCCGCGACTCGTAGATGAGGACAACTCTGTCCTTCATGTCTATGAGACCCGGCCCGCTATGTGGTTCCGGTGGAGGTTCCGTCATGTGTTGTACCCGAAGCTGCCGCCAGCATTTGGGATCATCGAAGACCTCCAGGAGACCAACCCGGAGTCGTAGATAGGTAGGGGGCTGGGGCGTGGGTCCTGGCCCCTATACCTGCAGGAGACGAAATGGCTACTGGCTCGCTCAAGCAATATAAGAAAGAGGCTGACGCTCAGGCGGCTGCAGATTTTGTAGTAGCCAAACGTGCCCATGATGAGAAGTCTGAGCACCGGCATTTCTCCGGAGCCCGATACATCAAGGATTCAGACTCCTACCTCGATGGGGACTTCAAGGCTAAGACATTCTCAGATGAGGAACTTGACTGCGTTGTTAGCGCGATCAAGACCAAAACCAGCAAGGCCATAGTCGGCGACGACATGGTCAATCCCTCTGACCACGATGCCTCAATCTGCGAAACCTTGGATTACGTCGTAGCCCGCATCCGGGTCTCTAAGATGGAGTCCGCAGTCCGAAACTCCATCAAGGCCGAGAAAGCCGCCCGTGCCAAGCGCCGGGGTGAGGCTTCCTGATGGGTGCCTCTGAAGAGACAATGTTCCCAAACGACATATTCGGCCCTCACAGATTCAACGACCAGGAGCGTGAGTACCTACTGCGGCATCTGGGGGAGACTCCTCGGATTGCTCTCGGTAAGGAGAAGGTCAAGCGGCCCGCCAACGAGGCAGGGCTCCGTATTGCGCTCCAACGAGTCTTCGAAGAGAAAGATGACGCAACGATGATGGCCTCGTTCCGTAAGGGACTGGAGCTGGCGTTGGAGTTGGATATCCGCAAACGTGAGGAATCTCGTAGACACGGCTCCATTGACTACGCCGCGATGGGTGTGGGCTGTGGGCCTGGTCAGACGAGCCGGGAGCAGCATTTTGACACCAATATGTCCCCCAAGCTCGCTCGATCTGGTGTTGATTTAATCAAAGACCTGCGCCAGGAGTTTGCAGGGGAAGAGGTCTCAGATGCTCCAGCTCGCGGAATTTCTTCTCTCCCGTGTGCCTGGTGTGAAGATGGGTGGGACGGTCCAGGCGCGCTCGCGTCTCTTCAGATGCACGTGATGAAGAGTCACCGACCGCACTGGGAGCAGTTCAAGGGAACTATCGGTCCCGCTCTGCGCAAGGGCGATATTGGGCCTTTGATGGAGGCTGCGGAGGTTCACGAGGCTGAAGGTGAAGAGGAAGCAGAAACTCCTGAGATCGAGGATCTCCCAGAGTCGGTTGATGAGCCTGAGGAGACTGACTCCGAATGATGCAAGCCTCGCCCCAGGAAACCATCCAGGTACCCCTGGACCACTCGGCCCTCGGCCCGCCACCTCTGAGAGATCACCCGGCTGATTTCCCTCCAGGCTCTGCGGGCTCTACTCCCCCAGTGGATCCTCCGGCCCACATAATGCTCAAACTTCTCGATATCGACGATCGGTACCGAGTCGCTTGGCACCCAGTGCTGGAGCTATACACGATTTGGATCCAGAAGGGGATTGAGCATCAGTTGGTGACTCCGGTTTGGAATCCCTCTACGAAGCAGCGCATTAACTTCGACGAGAGAATCCTTGCTCTGCTGATTGACTCTGAGCCTCGATACCAAGGTGGTGCTCGGGCTATGGGACAAGCTGCGCGGGAGTTTGGTATACGCCAGAACTTTTCTAGGGAACAATGGACACGAGAGCTGGTTCGGGAAAAACGCTATGGTGTATACCTGAGCCGTAGAATCTACGTGGGCTACGGCCACAGCCCAGGAAACAGAGCTGGAGCATTGTAACTAGCCGAGACTTTCAGTTGCAGGGTTCGTCCCTGCCACCGGGTTCGGCCCTACTGAAAGGAGGCCCTCATGGGGCAACCGTGGAAACTTGCTTCTCATAGGCGTGACCCGAAGGGCGGCTACATATCTGGCACCCTGACGAGTGGGGACGGCCAGGACGGCTTCTGTGTTCCTTGGCAGTCTGCTCGTCTGGTGGGGTTTATCATCACGTTGGATGCCGGAGGCTCGACCTCTGGCAGTACCTCGGTCATGGTGAATCGAGTTCGGGCTGAGGCAGATAAAGAAATGTTCTCGTCTGTCCTCTCGGTTGCCCATAACGCCTCAGACCTATTTGCAGAGAAGACTCATGCAGATATGGCTTCCCAGGTGTCCCTGGTTCGGGGAGATCTTGTTCGCGTCGATATTGACGCAATTCCTGGTGGATCAGACTCGGCAGGCTTAGGCTGGACCGCTATCTTCCACATTGACTCATGAGGACTAACAGCATGAAGTTCAAGCGAACTTTTCTGACTGCCGTGCTCGCAGTGCTGGTTGCTGTGGGTGTTGGCTACTCGGGCTTCCAGTTCGGCCTGTACCACTATGTGGGGGACGGGCGGTACTATAACAACGACCCAAACTCTGACTACGGCGCCGCAATCGCGGAGTCGCCCACTGTCCTGATTGATGCTTCCGCAGGTAGTATTGCAGTTGGGCCTGGGGATTCGACTGAGCCGACTGTCATCCTCTCGGTGATCAACAGTGCCCCTGCCTTCAAGGGCATGCTCCAGTTGTCCGCCGTGCAGGCATTTGGAGCAACGGACACGACTCCGGATGTGTCGGGTTTCTCGTATTTTACGACAGACGCGTCAACCCAAACCATTACGGACTTCGATGGATCTGGACTTGTTGACGGTCAATTGCTCTACATCGTCCCAGTGAACTCGCTGGCAGCGCCGTTCTATCTGGATTGCACGAGCAGTGGGATCAAATGCGGCACGACCGACATCCTAGCTGTGGATGGTGACTCAATCATTCTGTTCTACGACGGCGCGGACTGGCTGCTAGTTAACTTCATGGACAACAGCGACGACCAGAGCTGATCAATGACTCGACGTGTGGCGGCTACAGTTATGGAGTCTGCCTGGCTGGCAGCTCTTGTACTGGTGCCGCTGTACGTGAATCCCTGGCTCGATAACCCGTTTGATGGGGCGAAGCTATTCCTGTTCCTGGGGCTGATGTGGGTCATCGGCCTCTCGGCCCTGGGACTGGAATTGCTGGGTGGGATGGAGTCTCTGAGAGTGTTTGTCTGCAGGCCGCTACCTGCGTTGGTGCTCCTGTCACTGGTGGCACAAGGAGTCAGTACCTACTTCTCCGTAGCTCCCTATACCTCGTTCTGGGGTGGGCCTCGGGGTCAGGGGTGGCTTACTCATGCGACCTACGCTGGACTCTTTTTGGTGATAGCCCGTCACGCTACTGCAGCCCGCAGGAAGCGTATCTACCTGGCAGTAGTCACTGCAGGAATATTGGTGAGCAGCTGGGCTATCTACGCTAGTTTCCTGCCTCGGGACGGCAGAGTCGCTGGTACTCTCGGTAACGCGAATTTCCTGGCAGCCTATCTGTTGATCTCGATTTTCTTGGTAGGGGCCTATACGTTGCGAGACTGGCGAGCGCTCCCTGTGCTGGCTTTTCTTGTCGTGCCATTCCTTCTGCCCTGGGGTCGGGGGGCGATGGTTGGGCTCGTGTTTGGTGTGATGACCGTGTTGATTGTCAAACTTCCACGACCCTTCAAGGGGCCTGTAATTGCTCTGTGTGTGCTGGGATGCCTGGTGGCTGCTGCACAGCTTGTAGTCGCTCCAACCTTCCAGTTGCGGGGCATGATGTGGGAGCGCACTGCAGCCTTGATGCGAGATTCCTCTCCGATGCGGGTAGCGGTCGGGTACGGCCCTGAGACTCTAGAGAAAGTCACTGGGGAGGCCCAAAAGAGCATTTCATTACTCGGCTCCACAGACGTGATGGATAGAGCCCATAACGTTCCTCTTCAAGTCCTCGCCAGTACTGGTCTGCTGGGGTTGGGGGTATATCTGTCTTTGTGGGGGACGGTGCTGTACAAAGTCCGTCACACTTGGATGCTCGCTCTGGTGGTCGCTTTGTTTGTCGAGTCGCTAGGAGGCATCAGAATCCTCTCGTCCCAGATCGCGATTTTTGCTTTGTTTGGTGTGATTGCGTTGTCCGCTCAATCTAAGGTGCCTCAGCGAACTTCCCCAGTTTGGGCCTCATGTGCCGCTTTGCTTGTCGTGGCAGGACTCGTGCTGGGGGCGACTTCTCAGAGGACTGCTATTGCTGCCTCAAGACGGGCACACACAGGAGACCAGTTGTTGGCAGCTTCTCTGTATGCCCCTGGAGTTGTCTTTCTACAGGAATCTCTTCGCCTGGATCCTCGACATGCTCCCCGGTGGGCTCGGCTCGGGCACGGGTTCCTTGCCTGGTCAGAGCAATCTGGGTTGCAGCTGCACCGTATAGCCGCGCAGACCTGCTTTGAAAATGCTGTAGCCCTCGATCCCTACATCCCTCGGGCTACTTGGAAACAATAGGAGAGAACTGATGCGCAGGCATGCTACTGCACTGATTCTGATACTTGCCCTGGCAGGAGCCGGTAGTGTCTCTGCTGCAAACGGTGATCTGATTACCACGCTATCGAGCGCAGACCATCAGTATCAGGTCTACAAGGGACTGGACGCCGAGGCTGATGTCACTGCCGCAGGAACCGCGATCTATCTTGGGGCCTGGTCTACGCTGACCTTCTGGCCGATCAGTGGGGTAGATGGGGGCGACACTTGGCAGGTCCAGTGCGGGATCTCAGGGTCCTCGTCCACGGAGCCGACCACATGGATCATCGTGCAGGCCGAAACGTCCGACACCACCGCCAAGAGGATGGAACCGGGCGATGCGTGTGAGTGGGTACGAGTCAACAAACCGACCGACACGGACGACGCCACGACGGTCTGGGTTGAGGTCGTGAGGGACCGCCGATGAAGATTCTACGGACGCTCGGGGTGGTTGCCCTCCTGCTGGTGGGACTGCCGCTGATCCTTGGTGCTCAGCAACTACCTGACGTAGGATCCCCCAGTAGTTCTGGCGCGCCGACCGCTGCGACCTATATTACCCAGACGGCTCATGCAGACTTGAGCGCCGAGCAAGCTCTTGGGGCTCTCTCCAGTGGGATCATGCGGTCAGCGACCACGACGGGCGTGGTGACTGCCCTGACGGACTCTGCTGGGATCTTCGCTAACGTCGACGACGAGTCAGGCACAGGGGTGTTGATGGGCAACATCTCCCCGTCGATGACTACACCGGCACTCGGTACGCCGTCTGCGCTGGTGCTCACCAACGCCACGGGGCTGCCTGTAACTGGGTTGGCAAATGGTACTGACGGCGAGTTGATTACTTGGTCAGCAGCGGGTGTTGCCGAGGCAGTTGCCGTAGGCACCGCCACGCATGTCCTCACGTCCAACGGGGTAGGTGTAGCGCCGACGTTCCAGGCAGCGGCTGGTGGCGCTGCGATCACCGCGACGGACGTGTCACTGACTGTGACCGACCCTGGCGATACAGCAGAAGGCGTCATTGCTACGTACGTTGGTACTGGCAGGGCTACGCCAGCCAGCAACGACGAGGCGGGCATCGCCAAGAAGGCGGACACGGACGACGGGATAATTGAACTGGCCCGAGTGTCTTATGGCCCGACCGAGGTTGGCACCGGTGCCACTGAGGGGTATTGGGGCGTCAAGATCCGTAGGCAAAATGTTGGTCCCAGTGACGGGTGGGTTAAAGACACGTCAATAGACAACGCCTGGCTGCGATTCCTGCCGGACATCGGGAGCGATACTGCGGTCCTGGAAATCTATGGATCGAACACTGCGGCCGGAATCAGGCTGTCTGAGGACGGAGGCGGAACGTTAAGAGACGTGGTGATCTATAAGCAAGGAGGTTCTAACAGACTGTTTGTCGGTAACGGAATTAGCGCGGGGATTTCGGCGACCTTCGATACAGGCAAGGAATCTTTTGTTGTTGT
>SDBV01005486.1_pt1 | contig 17884 bp, 30 predicted proteins | sample 2277081 | NCBI WGS metagenome assembly SDBV01 (sample SAMN10402039, study PRJNA504765) | marine sediment metagenome | isolation source: marine sediment core GS10_PC15, 223 cmbsf | place: Arctic Ocean: Southern Knipovich Ridge | collected 2010 | reverse complement strand
GGTGAAGCAGCCCGGGCGGATGGGCATCAGTTCAACGTGCGGCTCTGTCGAGAGTTGGCGAAGTCGGTGAAGGGCGAGGCCACGGTGAGGCAGCGCGTGAGTGAGGCGAAACTCAAGGTGATTTTTGGGCGGATTGAGAAATAGGGGCGACTGGTCGCGTGAAACCGAGCAATAATGTGCCCCGACCAAGGCGACCAGTGCAGTGAAACCGAATGCGTACCTGCCCCGACCCAAGGCGACGACTACCGTGAAACCGATCGCAACTCTGCCCCGAACAAGGCGAATGCCGGCAGTGAAACCGACATCGACTCTGCCCCTGACCAAGGCAAAAGGCGACGTGAAACCGAAGACAGTTTTGCCACCCCCAGTCCCAGGAGACCAGAATGAGTACCGCGACCGCTCCCGTGAAACCGAAAACTATGCTGCGGAAAACCAAGGCGAAGGCCGTAGTGAAACCGAACGGCCGATTGTCCCAAAACGGCAATGGAAAGGCGAAGGGCCCTGTGAAACCGATATCCGACGTGCCTTCCCTTTGTGCCGACCTCCGCGAACTCCAGCGACAGCGCGTCTGTAACCTCAAGTCCCGTATCATGATCAGCAACCGGCTGGTCGCCACGATCGCCACGGCCGCGGGCTACAACGCCGGCATGCCCCCGGCCGAGCGAAGCAAGCGATTCACCGAAGCGGGGCAACTGATCCAAAAAGTTTTGGCCGATTCGTCGAGTGAAACCGAAGTCGCTTCTGGCCTTTCCGGCCTGATCCGCGCCACCTCCGCTGCAACCGATGGCTTCGGTGCCATGGTCACCGGCTTTGAAACCGAAATGGAACGGCTCGCGAAGCAACTCCCCGTTGCCGCCTGGGTCGATCAGCCGAGCCAACGCGGTTTCGGCCTCGGCTCCCTTGCCAAAATCGTCGGTGAGGCCGGCGACCTCTCCAACTATTCCAACCCCGGCAAGCTTTGGCGACGGATGGGCTGCGCTCCATTCGAGGCCCACGATCAGATGCTGATGCCGTCAACCTGGCGTCGGATGAAACCGGGCCTCAGTGCCGAGGAGTGGGAAGAGTGCGGCTACAGTCCACGGCGACGGTCCGTGATGTACGTGATCGGCGAAGGGCTGATCAAGCAGAATGGCGACGGCCCCTATCGCCGGCGGTATGACAAGAAGAAAGCCGAGGCGGCCGTGAACCACCCCGACTGGACCAAGTGCAGGGCGTGCAAGGGGTCCGGCAAAACGGAGAAAGGCTCGAAGTGCAGCAACTGCAGAGGGACGGGGACAGTGATGATGCGACCCCACCTCCACGGGATGCTGTTGGCCGCAAAACTGCTGCTGAAAAATCTGTGGATCGAGTGGAATGAGGAATGGGATTATAGATATCCCGCGTGAATAAGGGCGACGGATGGCGTGAAACCGAGCAAGATCGTGCCCCGACCAAGGCGACCAGTGCAGTGAAACCGAATGCGTACCTGCCCCGACCCAAGGCGACGGATACAATGAAACCGAATATCCTTTTGCCCAACCCCCAGCTACCTGGCGGTAAATGCCTCGCCGACTACGGGCACTTTCTGGCCCGCAAGCAGCAGGTAACGGATGACAGCGGATTCGATCCGGTATGGCTCCCAGACTTCCTATACGATTTCCAGCGACACTTGGTCGAGTGGACGCTACGCAAGGGACGGGCGGCAATTTTTGCTGACTGCGGCATGGGAAAAACGCCGGCTCAGCTTGTGTGGGCGGAGAACGTGGCTCGTAAAACAAATAAAAATGTTCTGATCCTTGCCCCGCTTGCCGTGTCGAATCAAGTCATTCGCGAGGCGGAAAAGTTCGGCCTGGAGGTTGGCATATCGCGAGACGGATTGCCGAAAGGGAGAATTACCGTCATCAATTACGAGCGACTACACAAGGCCGATGCGTCGGACTATGTAGGCGTGGTGTGCGATGAATCGTCAATTTTGAAGCACTGGTCGGGCAAAACGCAGAAGGCCGTCACGCGGTTTCTATCGAAGATGCCGTATCGGTTGCTCTGTACCGCAACCCCTGCCCCTAACGATTTTGTCGAGCTTGGCACGTCTAGCGAGGCTTTGGGCTACCTTACTCATTCCGCGATGCTGGAGACGTTTTTCAGACAGATCAGCGATGACGAAAAAAAGAGGAAGGCAACTGCCGACGACATCATCCATAGCAAACGGCTATCGTGGCGAGTGATTCAATCAATGGGGCAATGGGCTCTCAAGGCTCACGCATTCGAGCCATTTTGGAAGTGGGCATCGGTGTGGTCTAGAGCGTGCCGTAAGCCTTCGGACCTCGGGCCATACGATGATTCACGATTCACGTTGCCGCTACTGAATCGCGTTGATCATGTTGTTATTCCCCGCACGCCGCCGCCCGGTTATTTATTCACCATGCCGGCATTCGGGCTGAACCAAGAGCGGGCGGAACGACGGAGAACGATGGAAGAAAGAACCGAGCTGGTCACCGAATTGACTCAAGGCAGCGATCGGGCCGTTGTCTGGTGCCAACTAAATGATGAGGGAGACGCACTGGAAAAAGCTATTTCGGGAGCAATCCAGGTGAAGGGCACGCAAAGCGTCGACCGCAAGGAAGAGCTGCTTGAAGCGTTCATGGATGGTCAGGCTCGCGTATTGATAACGAAGGCGAAAATTGCGGGCCTTGGCCTGAACATGCAGCATTGTGCCCATGTCGTGACGTTCGTGGATCATTGCTATGACGAAGAAACGGAGTTGCTGACTAGCGAAGGGTGGAAGACGTTCGACAGGGTTCAGAGTGGCGACAAGGTGGGAACTATTAACCCGACCACGCTATTCTTTGAATGGCAACATGCAACTGATCACGTGTGGTCTCCGTATATCGGTAACATGATCCAATTTCAGGGGCGGTCTTATGATCTGATGGTGACTCCCAATCATCGAACGTGGTCGCGTCGCGATCCAGTTCGTTATCCGGCGTCAACAGGTCATTGGGAAATCCATACGGCCGAAGAATTGGCGATCGGCTGGAAACGGCAATTTCGCACATTTCAGGCAGCGGCATCCGGGTGGAATGGTATCGGACCCGAGGAAGTTCAGATTCCGATGTCTGATAACGTTGATTATTCCCGTGCTGCCACGCGGAGCATCGGCTCCATGCCTGCGGACGTGTTTGCGTCTCTGGCTGGATGGTATCTATCTGAAGGCTGTGTACTCACTCGCAATGGCGTGATTGACGGCCAGATTGTTATTTGCCAGACGGACAAACATCCAGAAAATCGCGAGCGTATCATTGCTACGCTCAAGGCGACAGGTTTGCCAGTCAACACCGACACAAAAGATATCAGGATTTGCAATAAGGAGCTTGCTCACTTTCTCGCCGATCAATTGGGTCTTCGATCTGCTGACAAGCAAATCCCGCGATGGCTTAAAGACTGGCCGATTGAACGGCTCCGTATCCTCTGGGAAGCGATCATGGATGGCGATGGGATGCGCATGTATGGAAACCTCCATGCACTCAAGAGCACGTCTTCCCAGCTTATTGCGGACTGTCAGGAGATTGGGTTCAAGTTGGGCATCGCTACAACCGACCGCGCGGTTACCGGCGACTATCTGAATATCCGATCGGAATACACCCGGCCAGCCATCATTCATCGCCCGAAGTTGGTGCCATATATCGGCATGATTGGATGTGTGACGGTGCCTAATGGGCTTCTAGTTGTTCGCCGGTCGGGGCACGCCACTGTAAGCGGCAACTCATATGAGAAGTTTTACCAGAGCATTCGCCGCTGCTGGCGGTTCGGTCAGAAGCGACCGGTACGCCTCGACGTCATCTCGACCGAAGGGGAGATCAACGTACGAAAGAATATGGAACGAAAGGAGAAACGTGCGGCGCAAATGTTCGAGTCGATCGTGGCTTTTATGAATGAATCGAAAGATGTTGCCGACAACGGCCCAAAAACGCAAATGGAGGTCCCGCAATGGCTACGATAGCTGGCCAAGTCATCACCGAGAACTACGCGATATATTTGGGTGATGCATGCCGCATTATGCCGACGCTCCCATCCGGATCGGTTGGAATGTCCCTCTATTCCCCGCCATTCGGAGGTATGCTTTACCAGTACAGCTCCGATCCAGCGGACCTGTCGAACAGCAAGGATTACGAAGAATTTTTTTCTCATTATTCCTTCGTCGTCAAGGAATTGCATCGATTGACGATGCCGGGCCGAATGACGGTCGTGCATTGTACGGATATATTCGAGTCCGTCGGCGGCAAGCATTCAGTGATCGACTTTCCAGGGCACATCATCCGTTGCCATGAGGAACACGGGTGGAAGTACGTGGCTAGGGTTCATATCTGGAAAGAACCGTTGACGGTGCGAAACCGCACGATGTTGAAGTCGCTTCATCACAAAACACTAGTGGAGGATTCGACAACCGTCAGCATCGCGAATGCTGATTACTTGTGCGTATTTCGCGCCCCTGGCAACAACCCCGTTCCGGTAACCCATCCGTGCGGGCTAATGAATTACGCCGGTTCGGCTGACGTGCCGCAGGATGTAATGAAGTGGAGAGGGCACAAGGGCAACCAAATAGAAAACGCTTACTCTCAATGGATTTGGCGACAGTATGCGTCATCTAATTGGCATGACGTGAGAGTGGATCGCACGCTAGGAAAAGGTGCAAGTATATATTCCGCGAATCGAGCAGACAAAGATGAGCCGGATGAAAAGCACATGCACCCTCTACAACTCGACGTGATCGAGCGGGCGTGTGTACTGTGGAGCAACCCAGGGGAAACGGTGTTGACCCCGTTCATGGGCATTGGCTCCGAAGTGTACGGGGCGGTCGCAAATGGCCGCCGGGGTATCGGGATCGAACTCAAAGAGGCCTATTACAACCAAGCGGTCACGAACGTACAAGCAGCGATGAATCGCGACTGCGAGTCGTCATTGCCGGGATTTTGACATATGAGCACCACGAGAAAACAACGTCGCCTGCGGCCGGGCCGTAAATCGAGCAGACTATTTGCCCCACCTAACCCCCCAACCGCCCGCCCGGAGAAGAACATGCCCGAATGCCTGACGCCCGAATGCGACCGCGAAGTCACTCATCGCGGACTCTGCAAGGGCTGTTACTCCAGCGCGATCTATTACATCGGCATCAAGAAGACGTCCTGGGACGAACTCGTCAAACAGGGCCTTGCCTGGCCAGTGATCAGGAGAGGGCAACACGGCGGACTCTTCAGGAAAGCCCTTGACGCGAAACGGAAGCCCCCTGATGAATAAGCCGGTCCCACTCGCGAACATGCAGTCCGCTGTCGCCGTGGCGATGAAGCGAGCTCGAACAGTCGAGCGGCGCCGAACCGAGGCCCGGTACATCCCGACCAAGGCCCAGATTCGCAGGGCGTGCCTGGAGATCCAGAACTATTGGACCGAGCAGGAAGAACGGAACCGCGGCGGATGCGGAGGCTGCTCCCCGGCGTACACGCTACCGGTGGTTGATGAGCGATTGTTCGATACTTTACCAGCGGAGATAGAATAGCCATGAACCTACCTCACACAGCGGCGGCGCGGCAGCGTCGGGTTGCCCCCAAGCGAGCGTCCTCTGCCGAGGCAGATTCGCTGTGGGGCGTGGAGCTACTGCATGCCAGTCTCGCCAGGTTGCCGGGTGGGGAATCCGGCCCGTTGTGTGTTTTGCGGTGGCTGGGGCAAGACGGCAAGACCGCGCGGCTTTGCCGCTCACGGCGGTTCGATTCCGCCGCACCGCACTTTTGTGCAGCATTCCAACCCCATCCGGCACCCGTGGGGGAACAGTTAAAGGAACTGTTATGGAGCGTATGGCAAGGGATGCCTACCGCCAGCCCTGCGGGATAGCCAGTCGCGAATGGCATGGGCACTTTGCCTCCGTGGTGTAACGTGCTGCAGACGGCAACACCCCTGGCCTGACAACTGCCAGAGAACCAGGGAGATGCGGGTTCGAATCCTGCCGGAGGCACTTGCATTTTTTGCCGGGCAACCGGCGGCAACTCCATGGCGGAATTGGCCCCAGCCTGGGCCTTGGTATACGCACTGCTGAATACAGCGTCCCCGTTATAGTTTCGGGGTTCCGGGTTCGAGTCCCGGTGGAGTTGTTTTTATCGGTTCCCCGGCGGTTGTTCGGTCGCGTGGCCGGCCGCCGGGGCTCTTGCCCGAACTGGAGACGATAATGCCGGATCCGCAGCAAATTGCAGACGCGATAGGGGCGATACGCAAACACAGGGACAACATTGGCTGCTTTCTTGCTGAGTACGCCCTCGACCAAAAGCTCGGTCCCGGCCAAGTGGCTGCCGTGCTGAGGACGCTGGCGGCGGAGTGCGATTTTATTGCAGCCAGTTGGCCGGGATACAGCCACCACCCCTTTTGCCGCTCGTGAGGACCAATAGGAACCCGCGCCCCGCATGGAGTGCGAAAGCAGAACCATGAACAATCTTACGATCCCACAAATGGTCGAGATGTTTCAGTGCCCCGGCTGCGTGTGCGGTTGCGATACTGATAAATGCGGCAGCTTTAGATACGACGCAGAAGAGCGGCGATGTATGGGCCATGTGCTGGGAACCATGATTGGCGGGCCAGCGGGGTTAATCGCTCTGGGGGTCCCAGAAGGGTTTTGTCATGTCCTAGGGACGATGATTGCCGGTCCCTCGGGCTTGATAGCCCTGGGGCTTCCAAAAGGGTTTTGTAAACCACCGTTGGATAATTCGCAGGAGGAGCCTCGGCTTTGCTGCAAGATCAACGTGCGGTTGTGGCAGGCCACGCTCGCTCCCATCTGGGACAAATTCAACATGCCAGTATGGGCCATGATTCGCGATGGATTTCTTTTCGTTCGGACATTTGCCCCTCGTGTAGATCATTCATGGGTAGATGTCGTTGAGGGGGGATCGCTCGACTTGGTACCAGGTGCCCTGGACGTGTCAGAATTCTATGATGACTTTGATTAGGAACCCGCGCCCCGGCGACGTCGGAGACGAACCGGGCCGCGGCATTAAGACGGGAGGCGATTATGAAAGGGCCCACGACCTATAGCTACAAAAGATGCAGGGGTTGTGACTACTTATACGTCATACTTGGCATGTGTGATATTCACGCCTCATGTAAGCATCCCAGGTTTGCTAAATGCAAGTCTAAAAGGAAGACAATCGGCTCACTCCGTCGCGGAAACGACAGAGGTGTTCCGGTGCCCGATTGGTGTCCATGTGAATGAGCAAAAAGGAAGAGGAAAATGGAAGCACTGACGCAAGTGAAGCAAGACTTTGTCGAGCACGACCACAGTCATTCGCTCGACGATGTACGCATTATGCTGAAACGAATAGCAGGAATGCACCGATACGAACGTTCTGCAAAACAGAAGGCGATCGGCCTCGTCTATCCCCGTATCGACATGGAATTCCTGCGATGGAGAAATAACAAGGGGTGGCCACGGTTTGCAGTGTTTTCAGAGGAGCACCGTAACTGCTTTTTCCGAAGTGAGTCATATAAGCTCTGCTTGACAAATTGTGTCTGGCCTAACAAGTTCTATCTACGCAAGATAAACACGGCCTTCATGGGAGTACACAATCCGTTTGACGATGTCTTTATACAGTTACAAAAAGAACGCGAGAAGAAACATCTTCAATCACTGACGGTCAGCCAAACGTTCCGTGGCTACCGGCCAGTTGCCGCCCAACAAGCCGAGGCCGTAGCAATGCGGTCTGGATTATTCTCTGGGGTATGCCTAGTTTGTGAAGCCGGCCCGTGGGATAAAACAAAAATAATTCAGCCAAAAGGCGACCCATTGCTTGTAGCGTGGAGTCGTGAATTCGAGCAAGCCTATCTGATCCATTCATTTGACATTGCTCCTATTGAGGACATCGTACGTCGCGAGTTTTCCGAGGGAGAACTTACTAAGTGAGTTGTTGGAACCCGCGCCCCGCACGATGTGGGAGCGGCTGGAGCGGAAGGGACACCGCGACAACACGGAAGATGCCCGTAGAAGACGTCGGAGACGGAACCGGGCCGAAACGGAGGCGGCGGATGAACCTGAGCAACCGAACCAAACTGCACGATAATGACAAGATGCCGTTTGGCAAATACAAGGGCCAGCCGCTTGGCGAAGTGCCGGACTCGTACTGGCGATGGTTTACTGGGCAAGATTTCTGCGACGAGTATCCGGACCTAGTAGAGTACGCGAACTTGATTGTGGACGAGGAGTAATACGATCCCGAACTGGGAGGGGAGTGACATGAGTAAAGAGACGATCTGGACCTGCGATCGTTGCAAAAGGAAATGGAGTTCGGTGGAGGGACACGCGGATCCTTTGCGGGAGGTTAGAATATCCGCCGGCCAATATACGATACCGATCCATTCTGATTGGCGAGTGTATTGGTGCAATGACTGTCTGGTTAACACCGGCGTCTACAAGCCCAAGACGTCACCCGACAAAAAACCGGATGAGCCAGAACACTTTTCCATGGAAGATATGGTCAGGGAAATCGTACGAGAAGAAATGGATTTGCAGCAGAAAGGAATCACAATGCTGGTACTATCCCGCAAGAGAAATCAGAGCATCGTCATCAACGATGACATCACAATCACCATCGTCGAAATCAGAGGGGACAAGGTCCGCCTGGGCGTAGAGGCTCCCAAGGAAGTGCCTGTTCACCGTGCGGAAGTGTTCGAGGCTATCAAGAGGGGGGACGCGGCATGAGCATCACCATTGTCACTGCCTTGGGCATCATCCTCCTCGGGAGCCTGTTGGTGAACTGGTATCTGCTCCGGAGCATAGCGTGGCTAGGACGCCGGAACTGGGCCCTTGGCGAAACACTGGCTACCCTCACCGAGCAGGCGGCCGAGGATATGGAACGCGAGGAAACGGATGACAACTGACTACGAACTAATTATCGCATACTCCGACCAGGTCAGGCACCTCGAAAGGGAACTTCGAGACTGTGAAATGGATCTGGCAGACTCTACCGAAACGCTGTGCGAAATCTGGCGCGGATGTACAAATCCCGAGAACAAGGCCAAGTCAGGCCTGCGCGGGCTCAAGACGTCGGTCGAATGCCCATTTTGTTACGGAACCAAGGTACGGGGTTGCGGGGCGCCGGGCTGTTTCGGCGGCCACACTTTTCACGGCGACAAGTGCGGGGCCTGCGACGGCAAGGGCGAAACGCCTTGCGAAGAGTGTAAGGGGAAAGGGGAAATTTGATGGGTGAAATCGCTGATGCCATGTTGGACGGCACGGTATGCCAGGAATGCGGAGTCTTCATCGAGGAGCCCCCCGCCAACGGGATACCCCGTCATTGCACGGACTGCCGAAGAGCATCGCGAGGGAAAGGGAAGCGCATGAAGAAAACACGGCTAACATGGGCTGAATTTTCCCAGGCCGTCGCGACAGCGGGGCGCGGCCTGAACGCGCGGCATTGCGCTGAGCATCACTGGCAGATTCAAGGTGGTGACTGGCTGGTGAATTGCTGGCCAAACAGTAATCGCGGATTCGTCATGCAGAAAGACGGCGAACAATCGCGGGTTGGCAGCCTACGAGAGGCGATCGACCTAGCAAGTCCGCCGAAAGCAAAACCAGCCACCGAAACCGTGGCCCCGCCGTGGGAAGAAACGCGCGACCGTCCGGTGGGCCTGATTCGTCGACTCTGGCGATGGATCTGGTGAGAGGAAGAACGCATGATACCGAACTGGAACATCGGCCCCATCGCACTCCGCCGTCTGGCCGAAATGAAAAAGGCGGGCTGGACGACACAGAACATCTACCAAGATCCGGATGACAGGCACGCCGTCTGGGTCGAGGCGGTCAACGATTCGCTCCAGGACGGCCGCTACTGTACGGGTCGCGGCAAGACAATCCACGCCGCCGTTAGCGAGCTGTACAGGAAGTGGCGGGAATACATGGGGGAGATTTGAATGACCACGGCTCGGCACATCGACTGCACGATCGAGGAATACCACGCTTGCGATGAGTGGAGCCGGTCCCAGCACTGCGACCTACTGGACTCGGCCCCGCTGTTCGAGGGCAAGCATATCTCGCACATCTACCCGCCCGAGAAAAAAAAGGCCTGGGACACCGGGACCGTGGCTCATGCTTGCCTGCTTGAGCCGAGGGGCGTTGACGGCGTGGTTCGCGTGATCCCCCGCGAGGCATTGAACGCGCAGGGTCATCGCAGGGGCCCCGAATGGAATTCGTGGAAAAAAGAGAACTCTGGCTATATCGACATGAAGGCCGAAGAATTCGAGGGCGTCCGGCAAATGGTTGCCAACGTGCGGACCCACCCCATCGCCTCGATCTTCTTGGACCAGGCTATCCATTTTGAGTACAGCATATTTTGGGAAGATGCCGAGACCGGCTTGCCGTTGCGAGTGCGCTTGGATATGGTATCCCGCCACCTGGACGGCGTTGTCATCCCGGAGTTCAAAACCACGCGGGCCGTTACCGCGCGGGCGTTTGCGTCGGACGCGGCTACCTTCCGATACTACTGTCAGGAAGCGATGTACCGCGAGGCTGCCGAGGCGATGGGGTGGAAAGTCTACGGCTTTCCGTTCATTTGTGCCGACAAGTCCCCCGCGCATCAGTGCGAAGTTCGTACGCTGCCGGAACGGGCCCTTGAACTTGGCCGCGAAGAAATCCAAAGCGCCCGCCGCGAACTCGCACACCGACTCGAAACGGGCGACTGGCACAGTCCGACGTGGGGCACCGTACAGGAAACTGACCTACCTGAATGGGCATATCGTCAAGACCAATGGAGGATCTGAATTATGACCAACGACAAACCTGCTACCGGCGGACACATCAAGCGGCTGACCGTCGAGGACTTCAAGCGGGTCCATGCCGTCGAAATCACGGCTGATGATCATGTAGTAGTCGGTGGTGAAAATGATGCTGGCAAATCCTCGATATTCGATGCGGTTGAGGCTGCATTCGGTGGCCGCCGGGCGATCCCAAAGGATCCCATACGCCACGGCGCGGAGTCCGCACAAATCACGGTAGAAATCGACGGGGACATGCCCCTGACTGTTAGCTTGCGGGTTACCGACAAGGGGTCCACGATTACCGTCGCCAATCCGGACGGGTCGAAACACCCCCGAGCCCAAGAGGTGCTCAATACATTCTACAACGCGATTTCTTTTAGCCCCGAGGCGTTTCAAAATGCTTCGCCTCCCGAGCGGGCGGACATGCTTTGCAAGGCGGCGGGCATTGATCTAACAGAGGCCGAGGCGGAGATTGCGCGGATGTATGATGTGCGGACGGAGCGGAATCGGGAATTGAAGCTACTCGTGGCGCAAGTCGAAGTGGGCAAGATGGAAGACCACGATGCGCCGGAAGCGTTGGTGGATATTGTGGCGTTGGCGAAGAAGCAGACAGCGATTTACGAAGAGGAGTCGGTGCGGGCATCGGCTGTCAGGGCTGCTAGGTCGGCTGAATATACAGATGAGCAGGCACGGCTAGCGGTAACTAGGCGCCATGCGGCGGTAGAGGAAGCCACACAGTTGTGCGAGAACAACGCGAAAGAGTTTGCTAAGGCCGTCGAAAAAGCGGATGCGCACCGTGATCCAGAGGACATTGCAAACGACATAGGGAGGATTCAGGCGGAGATGGAATCGCTGGCCGCGAGGCGTCAGCAATTGATGACAGAAGAACTAGCCGCGAAAAAGGCTCAGCAGGTCGCCGAATTGGCGGGGAACGAAAAACACCGTGCTGGACAAGCTTTGGTCGCGACCCAAGAGACATCATCGGACACTGAAGCGCAGAGAGACGGAACCAGAGCCGAACTTGAGGCAGCGCTCGCAAAAGTAAAGAGCCAGCCCACTCAAGAGGAAATGGTATCGGCTATACAAACCATCAATACAGACATCGAGGCTGGCACCGTAGCCAATGCCGCCTACGAAGCCGCCGCATCTCACCGGAAGCTCAAGGCTGACATGGACGTGGCGGCGGGCAAGGCCACGACAGCCGACGAGGCAGTCACGGCAGCCCGCAAAGTCAAGGCCGACTTGCTGGCCGCTATCAACATCCCGATCGACGGCCTGAAATTGACGATGGACGGCGACGTGTTGATCAACGGCGTGCCGTTCGACGGAGGCTCTGAATCGGGCCGAATCGAAACCAGCATTGCGATCGGCATGGCGTTGAATCCTAAGCTCAAGACGATGCTTGTGCGTCAGGCATCATTGATTGGGCCTGCAAAATTCAAGCGGATGTGCGAGACGGCCAGGGCCGCCGGCTATGACCTTTGGTTTGAGCGGGTTGGAGAAGATCAATTTACGACCGTGGTCATCGAAGAGGGCACGGTCAGAGCACCCTAAACAACGGAGGCTGAATAGATGACCGAGACAACCGCACTGAAAATCCGAGCCGACGCGGACACGTGCAAGGAAATCGCTGACGTTGTTCACGAGGGGCAGCTGGCGTTGTCCGGCGCGGGGAGCGAGACTTTCGATCAAACCTTTGCCATGGCCGCCGCCATGCGGCAACTGAATCAGTTGATCACGGATGAGATGATGGGCGACATCATGGAGTTGCAGGGCAAATCACTCGGATTTCGCACGGACAAGGACAGCAAAGGTGGCTACCCCGTTAAGATTGTACGATCCTGTTTCATTGAGGCGACGCTGACTGGCGCGCAATCCGTGAACAATGAGTGGAACATTATCTCAGAAAAGCCGTACTACACGAAGAACTTTTTCCTGCGAAAAGTCCAGACGTTCGAGGGCCTAACCAATCTAGTCCATACGCATGGTGGAATCCAGCAAACTGGCGGCAATGCCTTCGTCGATTACGTCGCCAATTGGCACCTCCACGGACAGGCAATGGAATTGAAAAAGATTACCAAGACACTCGAGGGCGGTGCCCCGTTTGACGACCGTTTAGTCGTGCGCGTCAACTCCGGGATGGGACACGATGCGATCATTGGCAAGGCCACCCGAAAGATGTTCCATGCCATTCTGTCGATGCTGACAAGCTACGTGCCACCCGAAGGTGATGCGTCCGATCTCATTGACGTCACGCCGGCAAAGCGACTCCAGCAATCATCGTTGTTTGCGGATACTCCACCCGCGCCGCAACAACCGGCGGCTCCCGACCCCACACAGGAAGACTCCGCGTTGCTGGAGTATGACGAGGAAATATCCCTGGCCGAAAAGGATGATATCGGCGGCATTGCCAAGCGCGCTGGAACCGACAAGCGGCTTACCGATGCCGGAAAGAAGCGCGTGATGGATATGTGTGCGAAAAGGCGAAAACAGAAATAGGGCCACCACCCCCACCCGAAAGGAAAGACCAATGTATCACGACACACCCGTGAAGGACCTCACCCCCGCCATGGTGCAAGTGGAACTGGACAGGATCACGGCCGAATATCGTGAAGAGGCCAACGCGCTCCGGTCGCAAAAGCGAGTCCTTGAGGCAAGGGCGAAGCAGTCCCCCGCACCGCCCGAGGAAGTCGCCGCACCGCCCGAGGAAGTCTCGCACGTGGATCTTGCGAAGGCGTCGAAAACACGCCGAGACCTATTTGTTGCTCGGCTTAAAAGAGTGAGAACACTGAAGGCACTGGCCGCGATCATGGACGAAGTGCCGGACAGCGTTGCTATCGGCGACCTCTACCCGGATGACATGGCACAAGTGACGGACGCGGCCGGACTGAAAGAGGCCGAGATCAAGGCGGAGGATTCGTAGCATGGCCACTGCGGGGACCTGCGACGGTGAGATCATCGAGGTGTTGGACTCGAGAGTAGTATGCTGGCTGACAATTCATGACAAATTGCGAGTGCGCTCCGCGTTAGATGAAGCTCTGTTTGACAATCTGCCCAAGTATCCTGGGGCTGGGTTCCGTTGGTCTCCGGATAGTGGTGCCGTTTCTGCAATGGAGTTTGACAACGCCGACCTCGTAGCTGAGTGTGACCGACTGGAACGCGAATGGGATGAAGATTTGAAACACCGCACTCCTCGAAAGGCGGACTAAGCATGAAGATCGAAACCCCAGTTCTTGAGCTGGGCGACTTTGCGTATCGGCGTAACCGCGATTCTTACATCTGTAAGGCGTTCGTGGCTCACTATTTTGACACCACGCCAGCTCGCATTTCCCTCGTTTTGTCGAGTAAATCGAGCGCACACGCGGTCCGTATCCGCATCAAAAAGGCACGATATGGGGGAGTTCGTTGGTTTCCGCCCAAAGCAATGGGCGACGTCGGCCCGTATCTGCTCGACCCACTCGAAATTCTTGCCCACAGCTTTTTGGACGCGGGCCATCGTGTCGTGTGGGTGACCTTGTACGAAATTCGGAATGAATAGGGGGATCGTCGTGTTTTTCGGCCATGGGAGTGAGTGGGCAGCAATGAAAGGAGAGCGTAGTGAAGTACTTACCGGGCCACGGGGATGATTGTTGGAAAATACCAAGCCACTTTAGGTGTGCCCAGAGACGAGTTGAGTAGCTACAAGCCGAGCAAGCCAGAACAGAGTCGATTATCGCGGCCTGGCGGCGAGGCGAGATCACGCTGGCCGAACTTGAGGATGAACTGGATTCGGAGGAAAATCAACGTGAATGATTGGATTGTTGCGCACGATGCGACCCAGGGAAAAAAAGCCTACGCGATCGAATGTCTTCGTTGCGGCGAAATCCAACATGTCGCCACCCCGATCGACGTGACGTGCTACGTGGCCATGGGGCGAGCGTTTGAAGAAATGCACCAACACTGCCGCGAACCCGCGTTGGCAGAGGCTCGGGACGAACCGAACTAGGAGAAAGCCATGACTGACCAAGACTGGAAGGCAGGTGGACTGAATCGATCGAAGTATGTGGTGTTCAAGCAGTGCCCTTCGTGTGGCGGCACTGGCGATTGTCAATACGACCAACCTCCGGTAATTCAAGATGCGTGCGAAGATTGCAATGGACGGGGAGCGGTGGAACCGACTGATTCTGGGGCTAAGTACTTCGTGCTGCGTATAGATTGCGGTCCAGAAGGTCCGCGGGATCCGCACGCCCGGGCAGCACTATACGATTACGCATACTATGTTGCCGACGACAATATGCAGTTTGCCACTGAGATTTGCGAGTGGCTTGATCAACTGGACACGGGGGAAAACCATGGCGACTGATACGGCAATCGAGTGGTGTGATCACACCTGGAACCCGTGGCTCGGGTGCAAGTGGGTCCATAGGGGTTGTGACAATTGTTACGCCCAGGCGTACTTCAAGCAGTATGGCATCGTCGGCAAGCGGCGGCGGACGGCTGATGACTACTGGCGGAATCCGCTGAAGTGGAATCGGGATGCGACATCATGCACGTTCTGTCGGCCGCTTCCCGGTTGGACACCCACCAAGAGGTTGACGCCCTGCCCAATGTGCCACGGCATCATGGGGGGAAAACGTCCCCGCGTCTTCCTGTCGCTATGCGACGTGTTCGAGGACTGGCAGGGGCCGATCGTGAACGCGAAGGGAACTCAACTGTATTACTTCGACGTGCCTGATGGTACACAGGTCATCCGTCCCATTGACTGGATAACGCAAATGCCACGGCGGGCCCCAGTCACAATGGCCGATGTCCGCCGCGACATGTTCGACCTGATCGATGAGTGCCAAAATCTCGACTGGCTGCTGCTCACGAAGCGGTCGGAGAATATCAGGCCGATGTGGACGCCAGTTTTTAATGCCGTCGTTACGGATGAAAATCTATACAAGCACGTCAGGTACCGCGAGAATTGCTGGCTCCTCTACTCCGCGTCCGACCAAGAAACACTCGAAGCGGGAATCGGCCATCTGCTCAAGTGTCGCGACCTAGTGCCCGTGTTGGGACTCTCGCTTGAGCCGTTGCTGGGTCCGGTACAAATACCATTCTTGTGGACCATGGTAATCGACGAACGCGACCCGGGAGGGGGCGGGCCGGGCTATGGTCTGCCGGGCGGCAAACGACCAAATGCGATCGACTGGGTGATAGTCGGCGGTGAGTCGGGACCCGGAGCCAGGCCGTGCAATCTGGCGGACGTTCGCGACGTTCGCGACCAGTGTAAGTCGGCTGGGGTGCCGTGCTACATCAAGCAGCTCGGCAGCAATCCAATCGGGATTCACGAGGGGCAATACGTCGATTATCTGCTCAAGCACCCCAAGGGCGGCGACCCGGACGAATGGCCGGAAGACGTGAGGGTGAGAGAATTTCCGGTGCCCAAATGAAAGATGACCCCTACCACGATAGGAAAAAATACCACTTGGGCATTTTTTTCCGCGATGATGGAGGTGTGACCGCCTTATGTTTTCGGCGTCTCCGGAAAATCGACCTGACCCGCGCTTCGTGGACATTGATCGACGAGGCCGTGACGTGCAAGAAATGTCTGAAACTACTCAAGGGAAAACAAAAATGAACGTCAACGATGTAATCGCCATGGCCGATCGATACGACTGGCCACTATCGGAACTGTTGGTCACGGAAATCCATCGCTTGCGAGCCATCGTCGCCAGGCTGCCAAGCGGGGCGGACAATCAGCCGATTGTGCCGGGAGATGAGGCTTGGGTGAACAAGACGGGAGAGCCTATTCCAACTCACGTCGCGATCGAGGCTATCCACCCCAGCTACGCCGACACAATACTAGTGGGGCAGCTACGCAAGGACGGCGATGAACTCTGGGAAGAGTGCCCCTGTGATATTTTCTCCACTGCGGAATCAGCCGCCGACTGGGCGAAATCAAGGAAACTAAACCATGACCGAAAAACCGATGGACTGTAAGTGGTGTTCTGCTGGCGGTTGGCCCCAGCTACTGGATAACGACGGGGAACTCTGTAGTAAATCCGGCAACCCGGGATGTTGGAGCCATGGCTTCGACAGTGGGTGGCGGTGGCGGTTTTGTTTGCGGAAGGCGGCGGAAGAACATGCCATCATCGAGAAGCTGCCCAAAAACGCGGACGGCGATCCAGTGTACCCGGGACTCACGCAATACACCGCGGAAGACGACGGGGACGCTTTGGTGCCGGTCACAGTGGAAGCGATCTCGGATAATATAGTATTGGTCAAATGGCCGGACGGGAACACGACGCGCGTTGACCTGGTTAATCTCATGCCGCCCCGAAACTTCGGCAAAATTCGAGTCTATTCGTGCATCTGCGGAAATGAACCGAACCGGCCGTTGACCGGCGACCCAAAGCCGTGCGATTCTTGTGAGCAGCCCCTGGGGGACATCCCCTACCGGTTGGAGGATCATATGATGCACGTGAGAACAAAACTGAGCGGCGTCCCGAAGAGGGTGCCCGACGACTATGACGACGACGACTACGAGGAGGACGAGGAGGACGACGACGACTGGGACGACGACGAGGACGATGACGAGGACGATGACGAGGACGATGACGAGGACGATGACGACTGGGCCGACGACGTTGCTCCGTTGTACCGCGAAAGTGAACGAGGAAAATCATGGCTGAGATGAGTAACCACATCGCGAGGAACCTCAAGCACTACCGCGAGGCGGCGGGGCTTTCGACCGTCGAACTCGCCGAGCGGATGGGATGTGTCGAGGCCTGCATCACAGATTTCGAGGCAGGCAAGGTTGAGCCAAGAGGAAACTGTGCCAAATCGCTGGCCGTGGCCCTCGGTATCACGCCAGACGAACTGACTCGCGCCGAACCACCTCCGCCGAAGCCTATGAAAGTAACGGACCCCGGGGATGGCAGGTGAGGGATGGACGACTGAAAACGGTTGGATTGAAGGAGCGGAAATGCCCTGTTACCCACTAATTGAGACAACCAAGAGTGGCAGAAAGCGCCGAATCGGCTTCTACTGCGAGGCCGAAGAACCGGTGCTAGTGCGGCACAACGGGCGGAAGTATTGGTTCACCTGGACCGGCGGCTGCGGGTGGATCCACACCACGAAGGACGGCGACGAACGG
>SDBV01005485.1_pt1 | contig 17888 bp, 21 predicted proteins | sample 2277081 | NCBI WGS metagenome assembly SDBV01 (sample SAMN10402039, study PRJNA504765) | marine sediment metagenome | isolation source: marine sediment core GS10_PC15, 223 cmbsf | place: Arctic Ocean: Southern Knipovich Ridge | collected 2010 | reverse complement strand
ACAATTTATATTTGCCAGAAGGTTGTAGTTTTTATCCTCGATGCCTATATGCAACGGATATCTGTCATGAAAAAAACCCAGAGTTAATCGAAGTAAGCACCGGAAGATTTGTAGCTTGCCATAATGTAAGGTAAATTGATTTGGGGGAGACAGGTTGAACATAGATATCCATCTTATCCACATTATGAGCCCTTTATAAAGTGCTTAATATTTCAACCCATAAATTTTAATATCCATTTTTTTATATTCTAATAGAATGATAAGGGCGTTTTTTTGAAGGAATATATATTTAAAAAGATACTCAGTGTATTCTTAAGCATTATAGGCATAACAACAGTTGTTTTTTTATTAATGAGAGTAATTCCAGGGGACCCCGTTCTAATGATGATCCCAGCGGGGGATATCAAACCTGAATATATTGAACGGTTTAGACATATTTACGGTCTGGATAAACCTGTCTATATTCAATATATAGAATATGTAAAGAAGTTGTTTGTCGGAGATTGGGGTGTATCATTTTTCGGAACACAAGAAGTTCTTCCTTTGATATTACGCCGATTTAAAGCAACAAGTGAACTTGCAATTACAAGCATAATATTTGCTTCAATAATAGGTGTTGGTTTAGGTGTTCTGTCCGTGTTTAAGGGAGGGACAATTGATTCTGTACTTCAATTTTTATCAACCATCGCTTATTCTATTCCGGGGTTTTGGCTAGGAATAATGTTAATCAACTTTTTCGCAGTATATCTTGGTTGGTTTCCTTCTATGGGTTATGGAGGTTTAAGGCATCTAGTATTACCTACAATAGCTAATTGTACATGGGCTATTGCCGTTAATATTAGAATATCGAGGGCGTGTATGCTTGACATAATGAGTCAAGACTATATAACGTTAGGTCGAGCTAAAGGGTTATCACGACAAGCGTTATTATTTAAATATATATTGCCAAATTCTTTGATTCCTATTGTTACTATTATAGGGTTGCAGTTTGGCATGATGATGGGAGGGTCAATTATTACCGAAAGAGTGTTCCAGTATCCTGGAGTTGGAAATCTTTTGGTTGAGTCAATTTTCAAAAGAGATTATCCAGTAATCCAAGCCGCGATTTTTTTTATTTCTACCATCATAGTTGTAATAAATTTTGTTATTGATATTGTTTATTTATTTATAGACCCTAGATTGCGTTATGAGGAAGGCTAGAAGATGATTGTAAAAAGATTAAAAAAAATTACTACTAATCAAACTTTTCAAAACTTCTTTAAAAGTAAGAAGATCAAACTTTCTGTCATTGTTTTTTCTTTAATCTTATTTGCGTCTATTTTTGCTGATTATATAGCACCAGAGGGATACAATTATCAGGAATTAAGTAATCGACTTGAACCTCCAAGCTTAAAGTATCCTTTAGGAACAGATTATTTAGGAAGATCAATTTTCAGTAGAGCTATCCATGGCTCTAGAGTAATATTCTACATAGCTTTTGTTTGTATTATGATTTCAACGGTTATTGGTGTGTCCCTAGGTCTCATTTCAGGCTTCTTTGGCGGGGTAGTTGATAATATAATTATGAGGATAACTGATATGATGTTAGCTTTCCCAACCATACTTCTCGGAATTGCCATTCTCGCTATTATTGGAGCCGGGTTGGAAAATGCTATGGTAGCCGTAGGAATTTCAGCAATAGCACCTTATATTAGGTTGGTAAGAGGACAGGTTTTAGCAGAGAGAGAACAACTTTATGTTGAGAGTTCTATAGCTTTAGGGGCTGGCCCAATACATATCATATTGCGACATATACTAGGTAATATACTGAGTCCTGTATTAGTACAATCTGCATTCACCATAGCAAATTCAATAGTAATGGTGGCGTCATTTGGTTTTATCGGTATAGGTGCAAACCCTCCAACTCCAGATTGGGGTGCAATGCTATATGAAATGCGACCCTATATGCGGATTGCTCCCTTCAACGCGATGGTTCCTGGTTTATTCATTTTTGCTATAACATTTGCATTTAATGCCTTTGGAGATGCTTTAAGACATAATTTAGATCCAAGGCGAAGAAGAGGATTAGAGGAATACCGCCTTTAATTTCTTTAAATCCAAAGCTTTTTACAGGGCACACGGCAAAAATATGGAAAAATATATAACTACTATAAACAAAATATAAATTGCCATGAACTCAGAAAAAACTTCAAAAGAAGTAATGGTAATCGGTGTCCTACTGTGTATTATACTTGTAATATCTGGACTCAGTTACAACTCCACACTACAATTGAACAAAAGCATCAAAGATACTAACGAAGATGTAGACAGTTTGTCAAAAAACTTCGAAGGTGTAGATGCTAGACTAGCAAATATAGAGACGTTGCTTGGTGCGGAACCAGTTGTACCAGTTGTACCAGATGAACCAGCGACACTCTCTGTAGTTAGGTTTGCAATCAAACTTGATCCGTTATCAATCGACCCACAACGAACCCCTTCAACGGTTGGTGGAAGTGTAACTCAAGCTAACCACGATCCGTTAATCTATGCAAAGTACAATTATGATACCGGGCAAATAGATTATCTTCCTGCACTAGCCGTATCTTGGGAACCCTACAACGATACATTCTGGCAATTCAATCTTCGCAAAGGAGTAAAGTTCTCTGATGGAACCGACTTCGATGCTTATGCTGTCAAGGCCACATTTGATCGTTGTGCTGACCCAGAATTCGGTGCAATAGCATCCTACTTGCTTGATCCTATACCGAAATGGGAAGTAGTAGATGATTATACTTTTAGGATAGGAGGAGATGCACCCTATAGTGCTATGATTCAACAAATAGCATTATCAGAGCTTGGAATTCTAAGTCCAACTCAGCTTGACAAAACATACGGAGATGACTATACAAATAGCCCTGTTGGGACAGGACCATTTGTCTTCAAAGAAAGAGTCCTAGGAGAAAAAATCGTATACGTAAAGAACCCTGACTATTGGGGGAAAGATATTTACCCGGTAAATATCGACCAACTTATATGGATACCCATAGTTGACGACGAAACTCGGCTTGCGGCTCTCGAAGCTGGTGATGTTGATGTAATTGTAGCTGTCCCACCACAAGCAGTTGAACGGCTTAGGAATGACGGTTTCAAAGTAGTATCAATACCTGGTGCGCGAGCACACATGCACGCGATGAACGTTAGAAAGGCACCTCTAAATGATGTGAAAGTACGAAATGCAATAAACTATGCGGTTAACAAAGTGGAAATTGCTAACGAAATTTTCATGGGGACTGCAACACCTTTGTATGCACCAATATCTCCAAGTGTCTGGGGCTATGTTGAAAACAAAGTATATGCATATGATCCAGTCAAAGCTGAACAACTTTTAGACGAGGCAGGATATCCAAGAAAAGCAGATGGATGGAGATTCGAACTCGAATTTGTGGTTCCGACTGGACGGTACATGATGGGCAAAGAAAACGCAGAGGCTGTATCTGGCTACTTAGAAAAAGTTGGAATAAAAATAGACTTGCAAATAGTGGAATTCACAACATGGGCTCAAAGAGGAGCCACATGGACAGCATCGGTCTGGGCTGGTGACATAGAATACGGCGACTTTGATATCGCATACAGTTCTTGGTCAACAATGACTTTGGATGTAGACTATGGTGTGTATGGGAATCATAAAACAGATGGTTACTGGAACAGAGCCACTTATAGCAATCTTGAACTTGACGAACTTATGGAACTAGGTAGTGCAGAGTTCGACATGGACAAACGATTCGAAATATACACTGAAGTACAAAGAATAATTATGGAGGAATCTCCTCACATATACACTGTAACTCAGCCGACTATAATCGCAATGAGAGCCGATCTCTTTGGAATACAGGGTCTACCCAACGATTACTTCTATGCCGCTGATGCCTATTACAAGTAACGCTACGAATTAACCATACCCTTTTTTTATTTTTTCTTAGTGAACAACCAATGTTGCTTAAAATTTATTTTCCACTTATCATAGAAAAACTAATAAATCTCTAAAAAGATATTAAGAAATGGTAAATAAAATGACTGAACGGATGTCTAACCCAAAAATAATTGTAGATCCACCAGGACCGCTTACAAAAGAATGGATAGAACGAGATGAAAAGGTTCTTGCCAGTTGTGATATGGTATATACTGCTGGTCTAATAACAGCAAAAGGTGAGGGGTGCTTCATAAGAGATCCAGATGGGAACGTCTTTCTAGATTTCTGTCAATCTAGAGCTACGGAAGGCCATTCTAACCCAAAAATCATAGATTATGTTACAAAATGCATTGCTGAAGAGGGTCTCACCGGAGGTATATATACTACCACAAAAGCGGGTGCTAAGGCAGAACTTTCGGAGAAGATTGTTAGTCTGCTACCTAACCATCTAAAGAACACAGGAAAGGTTGCATATTGTAATAGTGGAACTGAGTCATGTGATTATGCTATAAGTATAGCACGACAGAAACTCAATAGACCGCTGATCATTGCCTTTAAGGGAGCCTATCACGGAATGACAGGTTCAGCTATGATGGCTTCCAGCTGGAAAGCAAGTAAAAAACGACACTTCACTCCTTTAATGTCTGATACATTAATTGTACCATATCCTTACTGTTACCGCTGCTCATTCAAACAAGAATATCCAGGATGCAATCTAACATGCATTGAATATATAAAAACATTATTTGATGATGTAATTCATCCAGATGATGTTGCGGGATTTATATTTGAACCATTGATGGGGCATGCAGGTTTTATAACTCCTCCACCAGAATATTTCACTGAACTTAAAAAAATCTGTGATGAAATAGGAGCTTTACTCATAGATGATGAAGTATACACTGGCTTTGGAAAAAGCGGAAAGATTTTTGCAATAGATCACTATGACGTAGAACCTGACCTATATACACTAGGATAGCCTCTTGGTGCTGCTGGATTTAATCTTGCAGCCGTTGTTGCTTTAACAGAATTAATGTATGATAATTGGCTGATTAACTCGGCTGCCTTTTCATCTTGTGGTTCTCCACTTGCATGTGCAATGGCTCTTAAAAAAATAGAACTCATGTACGAAGAAAACTGGATGGAAAACGCGGAAAAAGTCGGTAACTACATGATGAACCGATTTAAAGAGATGCAGGAAAAATACGAGATCATCGGCGATGTAAGAGGAAAAGGGCTACTTATTGGAGTAGAGTTAGTAAAAGACAGAAAAACTAAGGAACCTGCATACAAGGAAAGTAGAGAAATAAGACTGGATGCTTTCAAGAATGGTCTAGTGACTTCTGTTGGAGGTACATCTGCCAATCCAACATTAAAGCTTTCGACGGCACTAGTGATAACTGAAGAGATAGCTGAAATGGGTCTTGAAATACTTGAAAGAGCCTTCAAGGAGAATAACGGCTAACCCCTCATTATTTTTTTTTAAAAAAAAACTGGGAATGATAAAAATGGTAAATGTTGAGAAAAAACTATCCGAAATGAACCTGGAGCTACCAGAAGTACCAATGGATATGAAAAATTGGGCACGGTGCATGAGTGCAGGAAAATTCATATTCATGGGAAACACAGGACCATGGCCTTTGATAAATCGAGGCGAAGAAGCGAAAATGCTCGGAAAAATAGGACGCGAATTTACTATAGAACAGGGACAAGAGATTTGCGTAATGTGTGCTTTGAGCATGCTGGCAGCACTAAAAAACGAATTAGGAGACCTTGATAGGATAGACAAAATTGTAAAATTAGAAGTCTATATTAACGGAATAGGTGGACTCTTGCCCTATTCAAAAGTAGCAGACGCGGCATCAGAACTTTTCATAGAACTTTATGGGGAAAATGGAAGAGCCACGAGATCGATAACGCCTATAAACGGTGTTGCTGAAACTGCTGTTGAGATTGATCTGGTTGTCTATCTTAAAGACTAACTATTTCTTTCTAATTTCAAAAGAAAATGTTAAATATTTTATATCATATATTTTTCATGGTTGAATCAAAATGAAGTACAGATTAAAAGATATGTCTTGGTTAGAGGCTGAGGACGCTTTCAAAAAATCCGACATGGTAATATTACCCGTAGGAACACTCCATGGTCATGGTCCAGCACCAATAAGTATAGATTTTACTTCTGTTGAAAGGTTTGCGGATGAAGTTGGAAAGAAAACTGGGATTTTGACGTTACCTGTTCTTCCTTATGGAGAAAACGACAAACAAAAATACTATCCTGGCTCCATTTCCCTTAGACCTCAAACATTAGAACTTGTCTATGAGGATATGTTTAGGGCTCTCCATAGGAATGGTGTGAGGAAAGTTCTTCTTCTTAATGGGCACGGAGGTAACCGAGAAGCATTATTCAGAGCATCACATAGTGTTAGAGAGTTAGATATGATTATCGCCATCCAAGAATGGTGGAGCTTAGTCAGTCTATTGACACCAGAGATTTGCAAAAAAGGGATTCATATCGTTGAATTAGCTGTAAGTCTAGCTCTTGGGGGTAAAGATATAGTAGATTTACGCAAATCCGCACACAAGGGAGAATGGGGTGATCCTCCCGTACATCCTCATCCGGCAAAAAACGTTTTTGGAGATAATATAAAACCTTTAGGGTTTTATAATTTCACATACAAAGGAGGAAAAATAATAATTCCAATTGCAAGTTGGGATATAGATGTTATTGGACCTCCAATTATAACCTCAGATGATGTGGATGAACTCTATGAGAATGGCCAAGAAATCATCAAACGTGTAATAGATTACATAGTTGACTTTGCTGAGGAATTTAAAAAAGTTGATATCAAAGAGGCTCTGAAATCCAAGGATTAATTCCTTAAAACATACACAAGGTTTTTTTATGGTTTTAAAATTTGGAGTCCAACTATCCTGTAGATGGCTATATCCAATAAGCGATTCAATTGAAACGTTTGTCCTTGCTGATAAACTTGGTTTTGACTCGATATGGGTTGGAGATCATCTGGCCTTCGAGCATGGCGAAAAAATATTGGATACATGGATGAGTTTGGCACTTGTTGCTGCTAATACTCAAAACGTGATGATTGGGACTGCGGTGACCGATCCTCATAGACGACATCCTGCGGTACTTGCACAGGCATGTACTACATTGGACATTCTATCCTCTGGGAGGATGATACTAGGGATCGGGGCAGGACAGGCCATGAATCTAGATCCCTACGGTATTCCATGGGATAATCCATTAGAGAGGATGGTGGAATCAATCGAATTAATCAGGAAGTTTTGGACAAAAGAAAAAATCGATCACGAAGGGAAGTATTTCCATGTTCGTAACGCTTACTTAGAGCCGAAGCCTATTCAAAAACCATACCCTCCAATCTGGATAGGGGGAACATATAGAAAGACACTGAGATTTGTTGGAGAAAAATGTAATGGGTGGTTACCTGGTGGAAGTAGTCCAGCAATCTATAATGAACATTTGAATGTCATTAAGAAATGGGCACGTAAAAGTGGAAGAAAAGAAGAGGATATAGAATATGGTATAATACTGCCTACCGCAGTTTCATCCGATTATGATAAGGCTAGAGAATACATAGAATACACTACAAAGGAAGCGTTGTTGACTCACCCCAAGATACTTGAAAAGATGGGTGCCGTAAAAGACAGTAAGGAACTATCGCGTTTTGGAACTTCCAGACTTATGTACACTCCCCAGACAACCAGAGAATTCCAAGAGGTTGCTAATAGCATACCCTTTGATAAGGTGAAGTCTCGTTCAGTATTCGGTACACCCCAAGATTGTATTGAACAAATAGAGAAATACATTGAAGCTGGAGCCAATCACATTATCGTGAGACCACAATCCAAAGATCCAAAAATCAGGGAAAAATTCCTTAAAATATATGCTAAGAAAATAATACCACATTTTAAAAACAGAGCATGATTAATATCTACTATGTTCCCAAAGGACAAGGATGTTGAAGTTCCGCTTCTTCATGTTCTTATAGAACTTGGTGGAGAAGGTCACTTAAGGAATATCTATCCTCTTGTGGCGAAAAGATTCCCTGAAATTACAGAAAAGGAACTGACTGAGACTTTATTTACTGGAGGCAACGCATGGGAGGCTTTTGTCCACTGGGTTATAAGAGCTTTAGAAATAAAAGAGGAGGTTTTTGAGCCTCGGCTTGGTGTATTGGCAATAATCGATAAAGGAAGAAAACGTGCGCGGTGATTTGCCTATTTCAGTGTGAGAAGGGATCGTATGTTTTGGTATATTATGGCTGAAGTACTGCTTTTATCAGCAACGATATTAATAACATATATATATACGAAACTTTTTGAAACCGAAACTAGAATAGACGCGTATAATGATTTAAGAAATTTGATAACTTATAGAAGGAGGAAAGAGCATGATGTTTGGCATTGGCATAGGGATTGTAGTAATTGGCCAACAGAAGACTACGAAGAGGTTGAGATTGTTGAAAGACCTACATCCAATAAAATCTGTGAACAGTGTTTGGTAAAGGAAATCTGGTATCCTTTTTTTTTCCTATACTTTAATCGGTGATATAACCACGAAAAATTTAAGCGGTGAAGCTACTATTTAATTAATTGAGGAAAATGTATAAGCGTTTATTGGTTGCGGTTGATGGCTCTGATTTGTCATATAAGGTATTAGCTCAGGCAGGTGTTATCGCTGAGAAGTTTGACTCAGAACTGAAAATTTTAAGTGTTGTTCCGAATCAAATGCTATTCACCTCTCCAAGCGGGGGTTTTTACCATGACGTTATATTTTTTGATGGTTATGATAAAATTATGCAAGCCTTTAAGAAAATTCTCGCCAATGCCGAGGCAAAGGTTAGGTCAGAGCATACTGATTTGAAAGTTAGTACAATATTGAGGGAGGGGCGTCCTTCAGTTAACATAGTTGATGTGGCTGAAAAAGAGGGTTGTAGTCTGATAATCATGGGATGCCGTAGGATAGGTGCTATCTTCCGCTTATTTGAGGAAAGTACAAGCCAGAGCGTCATCAATAGCTCCAAGATTCCCGTCATGATCATATCCATAGCTTAGTATAGGAAAATTTTAAATTTTATAATACCTTATTGAATTTGGGTATATAAAATGAAAAGTTATACTGTAGCCGTTGTAGGAGCATTAGGTTTGGTTGGTACTGAGATGCTATCAACCTTGGAAAGACGACGTTTTCCAATCAAAAAAATAGTTCTTCTAGATAGAAAAGAACTGGAAAGAACTCCGATACAGTTCAAAGGGAAGACCTATTATTCTGAAACAGCTAACGCCGAGAATTTTAAGGATGTAGATATAGCTCTATTCTCTATAGGAGCTATGGGAGCACAAGAACTGGCTCCTTTAGCCGTTGAACAAGGTGCCATAGTGATAGATAATAGTCGTCATTTCAGACTTGATCCAAAAGTACCCCTTGTTTGCCCAGAAGCAAATCCTGACGATCTCAAATGGCATAATGGAATAATTGCCAATGCCAACTGCACTACTCTAATCTGTATACCTGTACTCAAACCCATATACGACCTTTCTCGAATTGTGAGGATCGTTGCATCAACATATCAATCAGTTTCAGGTGGAGCAAGAAACGGTATGAATGAATTAAAGAAGCAGACTCTGGAACTGTCCTCAGATCTACCAGTATCCTCTCCAAGTGCCTTTCAATATCAGATAGCGTTCAATCTCATACCTTTTATCGATGTCTTCGAGGAAAAAGGATATACTAGAGAAGAGTTGAAACTGCATAATGAATCACGAAAAATTTTAGGTGATCCAGATATTAGGATTGTATCTACTAGTGTACGGGTGCCTGTAATGGTGGCTCATTCTGTATCACTTAACATAGAGACTGAGAGCAAACTTACCCCTGAAGAAGTTAGGATTGCTCTAGAAGGAGCACCGGGAGTGACTGTGGTTGATGATATAGATTCCCTTCAGTTCCCGCAACCTATTGAGGCAGCAGGTAAAGATGATACTTTTGTTGGGCGCATAAGAGAGGATTATTCCATAGAAAATGGCATATGCCTATTTTTATCAGGTGATAATATTCGCAAAGGCGCTGCACTTAACGCAGTACAGATCGCCGAAGTTTTAGTTGATAAAGGCATGATAGAAAAATGGAAAAGCAAAAGATAATTGTCCAGAAATTTGGTGGGACATCTGTAGTTACGCCAAAAAGGCGTCAACTAATCGTCAACCACATAAAACGGACACTAGATGAAGGGTTTCAAGTAGTAGCAGTTGTTTCAGCCATAGGTCGTCGAGGTGATCCTTACGCCACCGATACATTACTTGACCTTCTCAAAACGGAAGGGGAACCGATAAACGAGCGCAACTATGATTTCATATTTCAAACTGGTGAAATCATATCAGCGGCTTTAATGTCTCACAAATTGAATTTACAAGGCATACCATCTGTTGCTTTAACTGGATCACAGGCAGGTATACAGACTAATGGCTATTATCGGAAAGCAGAAATAACTAAGATAAATACAAAAAGATTGCTTTACCACATCGATAAAGGAGAGGTACCTATTGTGACAGGCGGACAAGGTATCAGTAAAAAAGGAGAGGTAAACATCCTAGGTAGAGGTGGTAGCGATACATCTGGGGTAGCTCTAGGAGTTGCCTTGAAAGCTGAAAAGATTGAAATCTACAAGGATGTTCAAGGTGTAGCTGTAACAGACCCACGAATTGTGCCAGAAACTCCGTTTTTAAAAACAATAAGCTATGACAAGTTGTACCTTATGGGTCTATATGGAGCTAAAGTTTTACATCCCAAAGCTGTGCTAACAGGTAAGAAAGGTGGCATACCTATCATCTGCCGTTCAACTTTAGATATGAGTCCAGGAACCCTAATCTCAGAAAATGAAAATCTAAATCATCCTCTTGTTGGATTAACCAAAGTAGGTCCAGTAGATTTATTTGTGCTTGAAGAGCGTTCAATTGAAGAGGATTATATCAAGATGCTATATGACCGTCTTGGAGTATTGGCTATGATTGACAAAGTCGATGGTTCCCTTATTTTAGCTGTTTTACCAAACTGGGCTAGTGAACTGAAAACTATTTTATCCACGAATAATATCAAGCCTCAGAAGATATTACACAATAAGAGTCTGGTCTCATTAATAGGATCATCTGGTTTCATAGATCATAGTTTTCCTCAAGTTAAGCATCTTTTAAAAGAAAATAAAATTAGTTTTTTCAGTGAAAAAACTGACAGTCGAAGTACATTCGCAGTGCCTAATGAAGAATCCATACAAATGATATCAAAACTACACAACATGTTCATATCTAATAAATAATTTTTTTGGACGTTTTTGAGTGCACGCGCGGGTAGCCATAGACCAACTGGCATAATAAACTGGATGGATGAAAATACATATCATAGCTTCGTAAGAATGTGCGACACCACACAATTCCTAGATCGAAAGCTCCTATATGGATATGATTAGAAATTCAAGTATTAATGATTTTAAAATGGAAGGAACCGTCGCCAACCCTTGTTAGGTGATTTCTCTGGGTTCTTGGGTTTTTCTGCCTTCTTTCGTTCTTCCTCTAACCGCGACAACTCCTCAACGGCGTTGAGGAGTTTATCTATATTACCCCGGTTCTCGAAGATTTCAAGAAATTTTTCTCCTTTAATACCAAGACTCTCATCGAAGATGGGAAGAAAGGGAGTAACGAATAAACGTCCCATCTGTGCGCCAAAGTAAGATAAAGGTCTAATACTCTGAATCATGAATATCGCAGGTACATCAAACCCATGTTTATGTATCTCTTGGGCGATTCTATTGATTATTTCATCCTCTTCTTCAGGTGTTACATCAGAATTCAAGAACATGCATTTATCTCCAAGTATTAATCTAATAAATATTTGATGTTATTTAAATATGGATGTTGTTTGGTGCGATATCTCATGGATTTGTGTTTTAGGTGGGGTTAACCTCCATGAACCAATGGAATAAACCAGAGTTCTCCATAATCTGGCTTAAACTCAAAGACTCGCAATAACTCTATCGATAACTTTTTTTTTCAAAATATTTTTTTTAACCAAGTAACCGCCAGCCATCCCACCGCATAAAAGGCTAATAGCTAAAAACGTCATATCCCAAAAAACCCATCGATAAGAATTAAGCATTAGCGTTAATATAGTTGCACCAGCCCCAGCAGTCAACCCCACATACTCATCAGTTGTCGGTCTAATTACAAGAGGATAAGATGCAACTATTTCAGCAAAGAAATAAAAAACATAGTGAATATAAGAAAACTGAGTATTAAGACCCGATAATAAATTATTTACTATCCATAATAGTACAGAAAACATTACGGAAGACATTACATAATCCATGAATTTGATGGTGGTGAAGTTCACGGATGGCTCAACTTTGAGATCAGGTTCAGGTAATTGCGGAGATTCATCTACGGAGCCTTCAGCTTTCTCTAATGGACTCGGTGCCCGTCTATTTCCAGTTCTAATTTTTATTCCCTTGGATAATCTGCCCAAAAAGAACACTGCAACGAGTATTAAAAACAAAGATATAAGGTCTATTTCCATTTGACCTTAGATTGTTTATTTACTATAAATAATTTTTGATTTATTAAAAAAGAAGGGGAAGAGGTGAAGGTTTTAAAAACTTCACTTCTTTAGGGGTTCTAGGGCCTTTTCTCTCGTTACAGAGATAGGTGATATTTCTAGTTTCTCGAACCTTGGAATAAATTCGCAGAGCCAATCAACAACTTCATCCATCAACGTTTCCGCGAACTCCATAGTAATTTTAGAGTAGTCTTTGGTTCCTGGAGAATCATCTGGGTGGTACTCTGTCATTGAACCCGAGATAGAAACATCAGCTGTCCTTAAAGGCATACGTATGGTTCCGCCCCTGAATCTGGCCGATCCCAAACTTACTAGCTGGATCTCTTCATCAATTTGAGTTGTAGGAGATAGCAGGGCTAGTTCCATTTTAACGGCTTCAGGGCGAGATGCCAGCATTAAAGCCGTTTCAGAGTAACCAGCGTGTGCCATAACTTGCTGGCCGAAGATAGGCTTCTGTAGAACGTCCCACCACTGACTGATGGCACAAACCATGCCGTATTTTTCTCTAGCGTCCCTTGCCGCTTCTGATAGAGCTCCTAGGTTTCCGCCGTGCCCGTTTATGAATACAACCTTTGTTATACCATATCGATTAAGTGACGTGAGTATATCAGAAATCACGCTCCTGAAAGTTGATGCTGTTAACGTCATTACTCCAGGAAAGTCAGTGTGATGACCAGATATACCGTATGGCATTACAGGTAATACCATGGCGTTAATCTTCTTACCAACCTTATCAGCGATAGTCCAAGCCTGAAGCCAATCTGCTCCAATCCCCAAATGTGGGCCATGCTGCTCCATCGCCCCCGTGGGTACAATAGCTAGTTTTGATTGCTTGAATTTATCCTCTGCGTCGATCCAAGTCATATTAGATAATTCATAGACCATTTCGATCAGTACATACCAAACAAATCTAATTTAAAAGATTTTCTAGAAACATCATAATTAAATGTTTTTAGCAATAATGTTATATATCGTACACTGTCCTTTAATTTTAGAGCAAAAAATGATTTTAGAACAAGGAAAAGGAGTAGGATTTATTCTACTTCTCTTAATACTCGCAATATTTGCATGGACTAACAAACTCGCGAAAGATGGTAAAGTCTTTAAAATCAGAAAGCTTGCACCTTTAGAGGCAATAGATGAAGCGGTTGGACGATCCGTAGAACTTGGCCGACCTGTACACTTTACTCCTGGGTATAATCTTGGAGGATTATACACAAAAAGGGCTCCTGAAATGCTTGCTGGACTTACTCTGTTATCCTACGTTTCCAGAGTATGCGCCAGAAAAGGTGCAGAAATCATAGTAACTATAAACCCACCTGAAGCAATGCCAATTGCCGAAGAAAACGTTCGAATTGGCTTCATAATGGAAGGAAAAGAACCTCCAGTAGGAGCCGTCAGATGGATTTCAACAGAGCAATATGCGTTCGCAATAGGCGTACTAACAATTATCCAAGAAGAAAAACCTGGTGCTAACTTCCTTATGGGTGCTTTCTGGTCAGAAGCTCTTCAATTCGCCATGGCTGGTAACTATGTTGGAGCCATAGGAATTGCTGGTGCTGTAGGTCAGCTTCCAATGTTCCTCGCCGCAATGGACTATGTCCTAATAGGTGAAGAACTGTTTGCTGCCCAAGCATACGTTAGTGAAGACCCGATTAAAATCGCTTCAATCGCTGGCCAAGACTGGAACAGGATTTTACTTATGGCGATAACAACAGCTACTTTCCTACTAAGCAATATGGGGTTCGACGTAATGTCGATCCTAACTATGTGAGGTGAATGTGAATGTCTCAAATAATAAAACGGTATCTACCACTCGGAATACTATCCTCGACGATAGTGATCGTAATCGCTCAGTATTATCTTACATTCCAGCTCTTGAAAGACATTTCAAGTGTTATTCTTGACTGGTCTATAATAATGGCCACAATCGCCGTAGGACTAGGTATAATGAATCTACTTTCTCGCTACGCAAAAAACATCACGCAAAGAAAAACGAATTGGCAGTTTGATGTGTATACCATACTCGTAATAATAGTTGTTACGGGTACTGGTCTAATGTACCCCTTTGGAGGTAACTCGACGTTCCAATGGATAATATCGAACGTCTACCTTCATGGGGATGCAAGCATTTATGCCATGGTCTACTTTGACATTTGTTTCGCGTTCTGGAGGGCTTTTAAAGTTCGTAACACAGATGCTGCAATACTTCTAGTTGCAGCAGTCTTAGTTATGATTTACAATGCACCCTTAACTCAAAACATGTTCCCAACGATTGCACCTATAGGAAAATGGCTGTTCGACAACCCAGTGACAGCGTCGAATAGAGGAATTTCAATGGTCATTGCAATAGGTACTCTGTCATATGTTTTCAGAATCTTAATGCAAACTGAACTAGGCGCGATTGGCATAGGAGAGCAGACAGGAGAGGAATAACATGACACAAACAAATCAATCTAGTATCCTTGACAGAATAGAAAACGTTGATCGTAGAGTAATCTACTTTATCGTCGCGTTAGCGTGCTTGATTCCCTTGGTAAGACCTGTTGGTCTGCCATTAATCATTGCACAAGAGTCATTGGACTACTATAACGAAATTGAAGCTATAGCTCCCGGTAGTAAGATATTGATGAAAGTAGACATGGAGGCAGGTATATTCGGAGAACTAGGACCTGCCGCCGTTGCTACAATGAATCATCTCTTAGAAAAAGAGGTAAAAATGGTTTTTATCTTCTTTTATAGAGGAGATGGTCCTATTGTGTTTGAAAATCAAATACTACCCCAGATCGATGGTTACATAGACTCAACTAATTTTGGCGGTTTAGAATATGGAGTCGATTGGGTTAGTCTAGGATACATTGAAGGCCACGAAACAGCTATGACGAAACTAGCAGCAGACATGAACTACGGCACTTTGGATCAGTATGGAAACGAGTTAGTCGATCTACCGTTGATGAACGAAATCAAAACAGCCGGTGACTTTGATATACTAATACATGTCGGAGCAGGTGACAACTCAGCCGTACTAAACCAGTTTTGTACACCATACAACCTTAAATCAATTACAGCTACTGCTGGAGTTGATTATGTAGGTATACTACCATACTACAAATCTGGGGTATACACAGGACTTCTCAACAGCTTAAAGGGCACAGCAGAATACGAGTTTCTTCTAGGAAAACCCGGACTAGCAATTACAGCTACCGATGCAATAAGCGTCATACACGCGACTTTGCTAGTTATGATCGTAATTAGCAACGCAATCTACATTTATAAAAGAGTAATCATAAATGGAGGACAAAAGTAATGGCAATATCAACTGATCTCGGAGTATGGCTTGGTGCATTAATAACCATAGCAGTATACTCTTACTTCTTCGGTTCTGACAAAAACCCTATTTTCAAACTTGCCGAATGTACAGTAATCGGTGGTTCGATAGGATACACAATTGTAATTGCTGGCGCTAAAAACCTTGAATCACTAGCATACAACAAAATATTAGCAGGGAACCTCATGTTACTGATACCAGTAGCTATGGGTCTGTTAATATTTACACGCTATACATCAAACTATTCGCATCTTGCAAGAATTCCCATCTCCTTCATCATAGGAAGTGGAATTGCTGTAGCAGCTTATGGAACAATAAGTACGAACCTCATCAGAAACAACATGAAAGCGGTTTCAAGCTATCTAGTTTTTAACAACTCAGGGGAAGCATTTGCAAACATTTGGAACATCCTCGCGCTATTAGCCACTGTCTACTACTTCTACTTTACAGGAGGAAAAAAACAGGAATCAGCACCATATACATGGATGAATAAACTAGGAAGATATTCAATCATGTTGTACATGGGTGCAAGCTTCGGTAACACAATACTTGCAAGGAACTCTCTCATCATAGGAAGAGCCCAGTTCTTACTATACACTTGGCTGGGGCTTACTCCTTAAAGGTGATACATATGTCTTTCAAAATAGGTACAATTGAATCGGCGAAGAACGAAAAGAAGACAGGCTACCTAAAGGTAGCTGAACTTCCAATCGGGGACATAAAATTGCCTTTGACTATAATCAACGGCGAATCTAGTGGTCCTACGCTATTTGTACAAGCTGGAATACATGGAACAGAGTATCCTGGTCTCAAAGCTGCACAAATCCTATCAAAAGAAACTAACCCTTCAGAGATAAGTGGTAACTTAGTAATATTACAGTGTGCAAACGTACCAATGTATAACACGAAAACGGCCTTTGCAAATCCTATAGATGGTATCAACTTCAATAGGATTTTCCCCGGCAAACCCTCTTTTACTGGGTTTTATGGTCCGGGATCAGTAAGCCACCACATCACCAACTTCATCTACGAAAACATAATGAAAAAAGCGACCCACTTCATTGACTTACACGGAGGAGATTTACCAGAATTCTGTCCCTCTTTCGCTTCTTCCTCAAAAACTGGGGATGATGTGAAGGATGTGGATACCGAAGCTCTGTTAAAGTACTCTCTCGCGGACTTTATAGGACTACGACCCATAAGTCAATCGTTATCAACCACAGGAGCAGCATCCAGAGCCCAAATACCGAATGTTTTGATCGAGGCGGGTGGTGGAGGTCTGCTACTAAAAGATGACGTTGATCGTCATGTAAACGGCGTAAGGAACATCATGAGATATTTAGGTATGCTAGAAGGCAAGCCTATAGAGCGTAAAGATCAGCAACGTATGGGAAACAAATCTGCTGGAATACGCGCTAAAAGAGGCGGATTCTTCACATATCTAGTAAACGCAGGTGACATAGTACAAGAGAAACAACTAATTGGAACAATAACCAATCCATTTGGGGATGTTCTTGAAGAAATTATTTCTCCTATTACTGGCGTGGTAATCATCATTAACTTCCTAGCCGCGAAAAACACGGGCGACCCACTCTTTAGCATCTCTGAACTTATCTAATAAACAAACTTTCCCTTTTTTATTCATTATTAAAGACATACACACGCGTGTGTGCATAATTTTAAGCGGTATCGCGAGCGGAGATATCTATGCGCGGGCGCATATCTTTTAAACTGTTGTAATACCATTTAATGGTGCGTGAGAATATTGTGGGCATTGCGGCGGGATATCCTGAACTGGTCAAGAACATAGCCTGCGTTGTAACCGGCATAAAATCAACGCACCTCACGTAACCCTTAAGAGGTGAGAGTAACCATTCAATGGTGATGTTGTCTCAAGAAAAAATAGATGAGTATTGTGACAGCGCAAAAGAGTTAAGAAAATTATTTTGGTTAAACCTCGAAAT
>SDBV01005484.1_pt1 | contig 17889 bp, 16 predicted proteins | sample 2277081 | NCBI WGS metagenome assembly SDBV01 (sample SAMN10402039, study PRJNA504765) | marine sediment metagenome | isolation source: marine sediment core GS10_PC15, 223 cmbsf | place: Arctic Ocean: Southern Knipovich Ridge | collected 2010 | reverse complement strand
CCAACAAAAGAATTATTGCAATGGGACTATTTGATGGATTTCCCGGGCTGGAGTTATCAGAGTTTTTTCATGACCTCAATCTCCAGGTAGGCTTCGATATTGTCGCCGACCTTAATGTCGTTGAAGTTGGCAATGTTCAATCCGCATTCATACCCGTTTGCCACTTCCCTGACATCTTCCTTGAATCGTTTAAGTGAACCCAATTCACCGTCGTATACAACAATACCGTCACGTATCACCCGAATACGGGAATTCCGGTTGATCTTACCTTCTTTGACCATGCAACCTGCAACGGTTCCAACTTTCGTGATCTTAAAGATTTCACGTATCTCCACGGTGGCAATAATCTCTTCCTTGATCTCAGGTGAAAGCATGCCCTCCATTGCGGCTTTAACTTCTTCTATCGCATCGTAAATGACAGAATAAAGTCTGATATCAATTTCCTCTTTTTCGGCAAGTTTACGTGCACTCAACGATGGCCTTACCTGGAATCCGACGATAATGGCGTTGGAAGCGGCAGCAAGCATAATATCAGCATCTTTTATCTCGCCTACAGCCTTATGTATGATATTAACCTGAATTTCCTCGGTCGAAAGCTTTATCAGTGAATCGCTAAGCGCCTCAATGGAACCATCCACATCACCTTTTACAATAATGTTAAGCTCCTGGAAATTACCGATGGCAATCCGTCTTCCAATCTCATCAAGTGTAATATGTTTCTGGGTTCGCTGATCCTGTTCACGCTGCAGTTGTTCACGCTTATTTGCTATCTCCCTGGCTTCCTTATCACTTTCCATAACATTGAACCGATCGCCGGCCTGTGCAGCTCCATTGAGTCCAAGTATCAGAACCGGGGTAGCTGGACTGGCCTTTTCAATTTTCTTTCCCCTTTCGTTATACATGGCCTTGACATGTCCGTAATAGGACCCTGCAAGCATCACATCTCCAAGCTCGAGTGTTCCGTTTTCAACAAGGATGGTAGTCACATAACCCCGTCCCTTATCAAGGGTTGATTCAATAACTGATCCGCTGGCGGTTCTGTAAGGATTGGCTTTAAGTTCCAATAATTCAGCTTCGAGCAGTACCTTTTCAAGCAGCTCCATTATGTTAATCCCATTCTTTGCCGAGATCTCCTGTGACTGGTACTTGCCACCCCAGTCCTCCACAAGGAGGTTCATATTAGCAAGCGCTTCCTTGATTTTTTCCGGATTGGCAGAAGGTTTATCAATTTTATTAATTGCAAATACAATCGGAACACCTGCAGCCTGGGCATGATTGATGGCCTCAACGGTCTGTGGCATGACACCATCATCCGCAGCAACCACAATAATAACCACATCCGTGGCCTGGGCACCGCGGGCTCTCATGGCAGTAAAAGCCTCGTGACCTGGAGTATCCAGAAATGTGATATATCTTCCATCGTCAAGGCTGACACTATAAGCCCCGATATGCTGTGTAATTCCTCCGGCTTCTCCGGCTACAACATTAGCACTTCGCACATAGTCAAGAAGTTTGGTTTTTCCATGGTCAACATGGCCCATAACTGTAACAATGGGTGGACGGGATTCAAGTTCCTCGGGGTCATCCTCCTCCTCTGCGATAGCTTCCTGTACTTCCACACTGATGAATTCAACTGTATAGTTAAACTCATCTGCAACAAGTGCAAGAGTCTCGGCATCAAGACGCTGGTTAATTGATACAAACAGTCCAAGTTCCATGCATTTGGCAATGATTTCAGTAGCTGAAACATCCATCATAGAGGCAAGTTCCTGGACTGTAACAAACTCTGTTACCTTGATCTGGTTCTTGCCTTCTTCCTGCTTAATAGCTTCTTCCTGGATCTTCTGGGATACAGCATCCCTTTTCTCACGCCTGTATTTAGCTGCCTTGGACTTTCCCCTGTCGGTGAGACGGGCAAGTGTCTCCTTTACCTGCTTCTGTACATCTTCCTCGCTGACTTCTGGTTTAAGTGGTCTTCTTCTTTTCTTTGAAGCAATCTGTTTCTTCTGTACCCTCCCCTTATCTTGACCTGATTTGGCCGTTTTTTTCTCACCCAGATCGACTCTACGCTCAGGGTCCTTTCTGATCCGCTTGCGTTTTTTCTTTGAATCCTTGTCAGAATCTTTCTTTTCTTCGACCGGCAAATCAATTTTACCAACTACTGAAGGTCCATTAAGCTTTTCAATCCTGGTCTTTATGAAGTTCTCGTCTTCTTTTGCTTTCTTCGGTGGCTGTTTGGTCTCAACCACTTCTTCTACTTCCTCCTTCTGAATTTCTGCAGGCTTTTTATCCTCGGTATCGGTTTTGCTCTTCTCAGCCGGCTTTTCTGGTTTAGTCTTTTCCGTTTTCTTGGCTTCAGTATCAATGGCTTCGTTTTTCTCTTCTTTCTTTACCGTTTCTTCCTTTGCTACTGTCTTTGCCTCTTTGGCAGGTGGTTTTTCTTCAGCCTCTTTGGGTTCCTCTTTTTTCTTCTTCGGTTTCCCTCCTATGGCATCCAGATCAACCTTTCCGACTACTTTTATCTCCACCTCCTCTATTGCAAGGTCAATCTTACCTGAGGCAGAGGAATCCTTAATGAAAACCTCCTCTTCTGCCTCCTCCTGTGACGGTCTTTTCTGGTCAATATCATGAATAGAGATGGTATCTTTCTTCTCCCTGAGGTTATTAAGATTCAGCAGGTCTGATTCCTTTTTGTAATTGATATCAGAACTGTATTCTTGAATAAGTCTCTCGTATATTTCCTCAGTCACCTTGGTATTGGGATTTGGATCCACATCATAGCCCTTCTTGTTCAGAAATTCCACAATCGTGGAAATCCCGACATTAAACTCCCTTGCAATTTTACTCAGCCTTGTCCCTTTACCTGCCATACGCTTTAAATAATCTGCTAATATAGTATTATTAAGATAATTTATTCAAATTCCGCATTCAATACTTTGACCACTTCCTGGATGGTTTCTTCCTCAAGATCAGTTCGTTTGACAAGATCTTCAATGCTGAGGTCAAGAACACTTTTGGCTGTATCACAACCAATCGATTTCAGTTCATCAATGACCCAGCTTTCGATCTCATCTGCAAATTCTTCAAGATTAACATCTTCCTCATCCTCTTGAATTCCTTCCCTGTAAACATCTATTTCATAACCGGTTAATTGGCTTGCCAGACGAATATTGAGTCCCCCTTTACCGATCGCAAGTGAGACCTCATTTGGCTGAAGGTATACCTCAGCTTCAGTTTTCTCTTCTTTGAGCTTGATGGAACTTATTTTCGCCGGACTCAGTGCCCTCTGTATGAACAATTGTACATTGTTGGTGAAATTGATCACATCAATATTTTCATTCTTCAGCTCCCTTACTATACCGTGGATCCGGGAACCTTTCATTCCAACACATGCACCAACAGGATCAATACGTTCATCATAGGATTCAACAGCCACTTTGGCCCTTTCACCCGGAACACGAACAATCTTTTTAATGGTAATAAGTCCATCAAAAATCTCAGGCACCTCCAGTTCAAACAGTCGCTCAAGAAATACCGGCGAGGTCCTGGAGAGGACAATAAGCGGATTGTTATTTTTCATCTCCACCTTGATAACCACCGCACGTATTGTATCACCCTTGCGGAAATAATCGGAAGGTATCTGTTCTGATTTCGGAAGGATAAGTTCGTTCCCTTCATCATCCAGAACCAGTATTTCCCTTTTCCAAACCTGGTAAATCTCTCCTGTGACAATCTCACCAATTCGGTCCTTATACTTTGCATATAGATTATTCTTCTCAAGATCCAGGATCCTGGAAGTCAGATTCTGCCGCAGAGAAAGGATGGCTCTCCTTCCAAAATCAGCAAGTTTTACTTCGTCGGTAACTTCTTCACCAACCTCATAATCTTCATCAATCTTTTTGGCTTCGGACAGGCCAATCTGCAGATTCGCATCTTCGATCTCCTTATCCTCTACAACTTCCCTGTTCCTCCAGATCTCGAAATCGCCCTTATCAATATTGATAATTATGTCGAAATTCTCATCCGATCCATAGTTCTTAATCATCAATCCCCTAAAAACATCCTCAAGCACCGTCATCATCGTTGCCCGGTCGATATTCTTTAGCTCCTTAAATTCTGAAAAAGTGTCAATTAAATTAAGAGATTCCATTTTCTTTATCTTGTTTATATTTGTTTTTTAAAACTGGATATGAATCCTGGTCGATTTTATTTCTTCAAAAAGGTGTTTCTGCTTTTCAGGATCAACTCCTTTTTTTCCGGAAGCTATCTCCACAAGAATACCAGCCTCATCTGTTTCTTTCAAGATTCCCAGGATTTTGGAATTATCTTCGAATTGCACTGATACCATTTTACCGATACTTTTCTCATATTGCTGAGGTACCTTTAAAGGAGCATCCAGTCCGGGAGAGGAAACTTCGAGTGCAAAATCCTCCTGCTCACGATCGAGTCTGGCTTCCAGTGCCCGGCTTACCTTCACACAATCATCTATGGAAATCCCTTCTTTCCTGTCAACATGTACCAGTATCCTTTTGTTGTTGTCAACTTTAACATCAACAAGGAATATCCCGGTTCCTGCGAGAATTTCGCTCAAATGAGCTTCTATATTTCCCTTTTCAATCATGCCAATTCAATAAAATAGGGGACTCTCGTCCCCTTCACTATCCTGATATCTGGCCGCAAAAATAGTAAAAAACAATCATTTACCAAAATCCTAAATCACTATATCCTCATGGTAGTCAGCTTAATTGTAAAATCTGATAACCGGTGGCATTAGTTAAACCGGCACTTCAGGTGCCTTGTTTAACAATGCCGCCGGTATCAAATCAGATTTTCCAGTCAGGGTTTTATTACAACAGGGATAATGATTATATTAACATGGATTTGGAATATGCTATGTGTGCCGCGCCTACCAATAAAAATAAGATCATCAATGACCCGGTATACGGATTTATTGAAATATCCTCCGGAGAACTGTTCGACATTGTTGAACACCCCTATTTTCAGAGGCTGCGAAGGATCAAGCAACTGGGACTTACAAACTTCGTTTATCCGGGTGCAACACATACCCGTTTTCAGCATGCCCTGGGCTCATACCATCTTATGGGAATGGCCATACAGGTATTGCGCAGCAAAGGCACAGAGATAAGTAAGGAGGAAGAAGAGGCAGCACTCACTGCAATCCTCCTTCATGATATAGGTCACGGTCCATTTTCACATGCCCTTGAGAAAAGCATAATTGAAGATCTTCATCACGAGGAACTTTCACTGTTGTTCATGCGAGCATTGAATAAGGAGCATAAGGGGAAGCTGGATCTGGCAATTGAAATTTTTACAGGACGATATGAGAAAAAATTCCTGCATCAGCTCATCGATGGTCAGCTGGATATGGATAGGCTGGACTACTTGAAAAGGGACAGCTTTTTTACCGGGGTTACCGAAGGAGTTATAGGATCTGACAGGATCGTACGAATGCTGAATGTAGTTGACGATAACCTCGTTGTGGATCACAAAGGGATCTATTCCATTGAGAAATTCCTGATCGCCAGAAGATTTATGTACTGGCAGGTGTACCTGCACAAGACTGTCCTTTCCTCAGAAATTCTTCTTCTGAACATCCTGAAAAGAGCCAAACAACTGGCACTGAGTGGTACTGAATTGTTCTCGACACCGGCTCTGGGCCGTTTACTTTACAAGCCATTGTCACGGAAGGATTTTTACAGCAAGGATACAAGGCATCCCGATAAATCAATAATTACACCTGAAATTCAAAATAATATCAACGATTTTGCAAGCCTTGATGACAATGATATTATAGCTTCGGTCAAGGTTTGGTCAGAACATCCTGATACAGTGCTTTCCCTGCTGAGCGGAAGCCTGGTAAACCGCTCTCTTTACAGGATCGAAATACAAAACGAGGAATTTGACCCGGAATATATTGCGAGAATAAAAGGAGATGTCAGGGATCTCTACAAAATAAATGACAGGGACATTGAGTTTCTTGTTAATGATGGTTCGGTAAGCAATAATGCATACAGTTCAAAGGATGAACAAATCCAGATTCTTTATCAGGGCGGACTGCTGAAAAATGTTACTGATGCATCTGATATGCTTGATGTTACGGTATTATCAAAAACTGTAAAAAAATACTTTCTTTGTTATCCGAAAGATGCCTTTGGAAGTAGCCCTAAATAATTACTTTTGTGTCCAAAATTATAACCCATGGAATTTACTGCCCAGCAAATTGCCGCTTTTCTGAAAGGACGTATTGAAGGTGACGAAAATGTAAGCGTAAACAATGTTGCAAAGATTGAGGAAGGAAAGCCAGGGAGCCTGGCATTTCTGGCAAATCCAAAATATCAGAAATACATATATGATACCGAGGCTTCAATTGTTTTGATAAATGAGGACCTGGAACTTGAAAAAGAGGTCAATACCACACTGATCAGGGTAAAAGATGCTTATGAAGCCTTCGCAAACCTGCTGAATCTTTACGAGCAGTCTCAGCCAAAAAAGACCGGGATAAGTGCAAATTCTGCTATTGACTCAACTGCAACGATCGGTAAAGATCTTTATGCGGGGGACTTTGTCTCCATTGGAGAACATACATCTCTGGGAGACAATGTTCAACTCTACGCACAGGTATACATCGGAGATAATGTCAGAATAGGGAACAATGTAATTCTTCATCCAGGAGTGAAGGTACTAAAGGACTGTATAATCGGCGATAACTGCATTATCCATTCTGGCACGGTTATCGGTTCAGACGGATTTGGATTTGCACTTGAGGCGGGAGCTGAATCAAGAAAAAAAGTACCACAAATTGGAAATGTGATCATAGGCAATGATGTTGAAATTGGTTCTAATGTAAGTGTTGACAGGGCAACGATGGGCTCCACCAGAATCGGGAACGGCGTAAAAATGGACAATCTTATCCAGATTGCACATAATGTGGAAATCGGAGACAATTCACTGGTTATAGCACAGGCAGGTATAGCCGGCTCAACCAAGATCGGTAAAAATGTTATTATTGCAGGACAGGTGGCAATTGCCGGACACCTCACAATTGGTGATGGAGCCATGATAGGAGCTCAGGCAGGTATTAATCATAGCCTGAAAGAAAAAGAGATGGTGCTCGGATCCCCTGCATTTGATATACGTATATACAAGAGAGCCGCAGCCATTTTCAAAAAGCTCCCCGAATTATACCAGCAGATCAACCAGATGCAGCGGGACATTGATGAAACAAAAAAGTCCGGGTAAATACAGGCACGTCGTATAGCAGTTTAAGATTTACTTAATTTTTGTATATTTCAAAACCAATTTTTTCATGCAACAGAGGGGAATATGACTGAAAACCAGAAAACTATTAAGAAATCCATAAGCTTCAATGGCCGGGGACTACACACCGGCGTTGAAGTCAAACTCACCCTTGCTCCAGCACCTGAAAATCATGGCTACCAATTCGTCCGTACAGACCTTAATGACCGTCCGGTAATCAGAGCAATTGCAGAAAATGTCGCTGAGACCAGTCGTGGAACTACCCTTGAGGAAAAAGGAGTAAAGGTCTCTACCATAGAACATGTACTTGCTGCCTGTGTCGGTGGTGGAATTGATAATATCCTGATCGAACTTAACGGACCGGAGGCGCCCATTCTGGACGGAAGTTCTAAGGAATATTCAGAAGCCATCATCAAAACCGGCCTCATAAACCAGGAAGCCCCAAGAAATGTATTCAAGATTGAAGAAAAAATAGAATACAAGGATGAAGAACATGGCATAGAATTGATAGCATACCCGGACGACAAGTTCAGTATTGATGTAAAAATTGACTATAATTCAAAAGTTCTGGGATTCCAGTATGCAAACCTGGATAACCTGAAAGACTTTAATACAGAGATTGCACCTTCCCGCACTTTTGTCTTCCTGCACGAACTTGAATTCCTTTTGAAAAACAACCTCATAAAAGGAGGAGATGTCGATAATGCCATTGTGATTATTGACAGGAAAGTGTCACAGGATGAGCTTGACCGGCTCGCTACACTATTTAACAAACCAAAAGTTAAGGTTCAGCCCGAAGGCATTTTGAACAACGTTGATCTGAACTTCAGTAACGAACCTGCCAGACATAAACTGCTTGACATCCTCGGAGATCTGGCACTTGTCGGGCAACCTATCCAGGGAAAGATTATTGCCACCCGTCCCGGACACTATGCAAATAACCAGTTTGCCCGCCTTATCAGAAGCAAGGCAAAAAAAGACAAGCTGAAAAAAAAAGCGCCTAAATACGATCTCAACTCTCCGGTCCTTGATATAAACGAAATAAAGAAAATCCTTCCACACAGGTATCCTTTTCTGTTTGTAGATAAGGTCCTTCATCGTGACGAGAAAACAGTTGTAGGAGTAAAAAATGTGACCTCGAATGAGCCTTTCTTTCAGGGTCATTTTCCACAGGAACCCGTAATGCCAGGGGTGCTACAGGTAGAGGCCATGGCCCAGGTTGGCGGAATACTTGTTCTGAATACAGTTCCGGATCCGGAACACTATGCAACCTATTTCCTCAAAATTGATAATGTAAAATTCAAGAGAAAAGTCCTTCCTGGTGATACTCTTGTCATTAAAGCAGACCTGCTGGAGCCTATCCGCAGGGGAATTGCCCATATGTTTGCCCAGGTATTTGTAGGCGACAATGTTGTTTCCGAGGGAGAACTGACAGCCCAGATCGTAAAAGAATATGAATAAAATGAACCAGGCAACCGCAAATATTCATCCCGGTGCAAGAATCGCAGACGGTGTGACTATTGAACCTTTTGCAACTATTTACGAGGATGTTGAGATCGGAGAAGGTTCATGGATAGGACCCAACGCAGTGATTATGGATGGAGCCAGGATCGGTAAAAACTGCCAGGTATTCCCAGGTGCCGTGATATCCGCAATACCTCAGGACCTTAAATATGAGGGTGAAAAAACCACGGTCGAGATCGGAGACAATACAACCATACGGGAGTGTGTGACCATTAATAAGGGTACCAAGGCAAGAGGAGTTACCAGCATTGGGAATAATTGCCTGCTCATGGCTTATTCACATATAGCACATGATTGTAATCTGGGCAACGGTGTTATCATTGTAAATAGTTGTGCCATTGCCGGTGAAGTTGAAATAGATGATTTTGCAATTGTCAGTGCAATGTCAATGATCCACCAGTTTTGCCGAATTGGTAAACATGCAATGTTACAGGGAGGTGCCCGAGTCGGACAAGATATTCCTCCTTATGTTATGGTCGGAAGAATACCTCTTGTTTATCAGGGACTTAATTCCATTGGACTGAGAAGAAGGGGATTTCCTCCCGAGAAGGTCAATGAAATCCAGGAAATATACCGGGTAATCTACAATAGTGGGAAGAATAATTCACAGGCATACGAACACATCGACAAAAATTTTCCCTCCACCCCTGATAGAGACGAGATCCTTGCATTTATGAAAGCATCGAAAAGGGGAATTATAAAAGGACCTAACAGTCCTACCGTGGAATAACCTGCCAACAACTTGATAATTTTCTCTGTTCTTCCTTCAATATTAACTTGGAATTTGCACTACCCCATGGCATTCCATCCCTGTGCCTGAAGTTCTATCTCGGAACCCTGTGTGGCAACGAATTTTGTTCCTTCATCTGCCTCAGTGATATGGCCGATAATCGAAATCCCTTCGATCTTCTGTATCAAATCGTGGGATTTCAGGGGAACTGTAAACAACAATTCATAATCCTCTCCCCCGTTAAGGGCACATATAAAGGGTTCAATGTTCATCTCTGTGGCAGCTTCAATCGTCTCTTGGTCGAGTGGGATCTTATCCTGAAAGATCCGGCATCCCATTCCGCTCTGTCGGCAGATATGAAGAAGATCGGATGAGAGGCCATCCGATATATCAATCATTGAATTAGGTACTATCCCATGCTCCGAAAATTTTTCGATAATATCCTTGCGGGCTTCCGGTTTCAGCTGCCTGCCTATTATGTAATCATAACCCGAAAGGTCAGGCTGAACGGCCTGGCCAGATTCTTCGAAAAGTTTCCGTTCCCGCTCGAGCAACTGGAGTCCCATGTATGAAGCCCCCAGGTTCCCTGACACACATACCAGGTCATTTACCTTTGCCGTATTACGATAAACTGTTTTGCCCGGTTCTGCCTCTCCTGTTGCGGTGACACTGATGGTTATTCCAGTTACAGAAGATGTGGTGTCTCCTCCCACAATGTCAACTCCGTAATTATCACAGGCTAGTTTTATTCCTTCGTATAACTCATCCATCGCTTCTACGGAAAACTTTCCGGATACAGCAATCGACACTAGCACCTGTTTAGGAATTGCGTTCATTGCATATACATCTGACAGGTTAACGGTTACAGCTTTATATCCCAGATGCTTAAGCGGGGTATATACCAAATTGAAATGAATCCCTTCTACAAGCAGGTCAGTTGTAATAACCATCTTTCTCCCCTGGTAATCCAGGACAGCGGCATCATCTCCTACGCCCTTTTTGCTGCTCTCATTTTTCAGGGAAATGTTTCTGGTCAGATGATCAATCAATCCAAACTCACCAAGCTCGGATAAGGAGGTTACTTTTTTATTATCACTCATGTTACAGATTATGGCCAAATTTAATACTTTTATGTATCTTTGTCCTTATTTGGAATTGATCTAAATAAGCAATGTTAACGCGACGAATCGGGAGGATGGAAAATGAAAAATAAACAAGATGAAGTTCTGAGGGAAGTTACCCAGAACGAATACAAATACGGATTTCATACTGATATTGAGACGGATACAATTCCGAAAGGATTGAATGAGGATGTTGTTCGTCTGATCTCCGCCAAGAAAGAGGAGCCGGAATGGCTGCTTGAATACCGCTTAAAGGCATTTGATCGATGGAAACAGATGAAGATGCCAAAATGGGCGCATCTTACAATCCCGGAGATTAATTACCAGGACATCATATATTACGCGGCCCCAAAGCAGAAAGTCAGCCTGGAAAGCATTGACGATGTTGATCCTGAACTCAGGGAGACCTTTGAAAAGCTGGGAATCTCACTGGATGAACAAAAAAGACTCACCGGGGTGGCAGTTGATGCCATAATTGATTCTGTATCGGTAAAAACCACCTTTTCCGAAACACTGGCTGAAATGGGAATCATATTCTGCTCATTCAGCGAAGCCGTGCATAACCACCCTGACCTGGTCAGAAAATACATGGGGAGTGTGGTCCCCTATACAGACAATTATTTTGCCGCATTAAATTCAGCCGTTTTCTCAGATGGCTCATTCTGCTATATCCCGAAGGGTGTACGCTGCCCGATGGAACTATCAACCTATTTCCGGATCAATGCTGCCAATACGGGACAATTTGAGCGTACCCTGCTGGTGGCCGATGATGAGAGCTATGTCAGCTACCTGGAAGGTTGCACAGCCCCCATGCGCGACGAAAACCAGCTGCATGCCGCTGTTGTTGAAATTGTTGCCATGGAAAAAGCGGAAGTAAAATATTCAACGGTGCAAAACTGGTACCCTGGTGATAAGGATGGTAAAGGCGGTATCTATAATTTTGTTACCAAACGTGGAATCTGCAAGGGTAACTATTCCAAAATATCCTGGACCCAGGTGGAAACCGGTTCAGCTGTAACCTGGAAATATCCAAGCTGTATATTGAAAGGGCATAATTCAATCGGTGAATTTTACTCAGTGGCTGTAACCAATAATATGCAACAGGCAGATACGGGTACAAAAATGTTGCACATAGGCAGGAACACCAAAAGCACAATCATTTCCAAAGGGATCTCAGCAGGGAAGAGCCAGAATTCTTACAGGGGACTCGTACGTGTTATGAAAAATGCCGAAAATGCAAGAAATTTTTCACAATGCGATTCACTTCTTCTGGGCGATAAATGCGGGGCACATACATTCCCCTATATCGAAACGGATAACAGCTCGGCAATTGTTGAGCATGAGGCTACAACCTCTAAAATAAGTGAAGATCAGATTTTCTATTGCAACCAACGCGGCATTGAAACAGAGAAAGCAATAAGCCTCATTGTCAACGGGTATGCCAAGGAGGTTCTGAACAAATTGCCCATGGAGTTTGCTGTTGAAGCACAAAAATTATTGGCGATCTCTCTCGAAGGCTCGGTAGGATGATCGCAAGGTTTGATTATTAATCAGAAAAAGACAACAATTAAATATGTTATTAATAAAGAATTTAAAAGTAGCAATTGCAGGGAAGAGGATCCTGGATGGAATTAATCTGGAGGTAAAGGCCGGAGAGGTGCATGCTATTATGGGACCGAATGGATCGGGGAAAAGTACACTGGCCTCTGCCCTTGCGGGAAGAGACCTTTATGAGGTTACTCACGGATCGGTTAAATATCTGGATGAAGACCTCCTTGAGATGAACCCCGAGGAGAGGGCTAAAAAGGGGCTCTTTCTTGGCTTCCAGTACCCGGTTGAGATCCCCGGGGTCAGCATGGTGAGTTTTATGAAGACAGCTGTAAATGAACAGAGGACCTACCAGGGGAAAGATCCTCTGTCAGCGGGAGATTTCCTGAAGTTTATGCGGGAGAAAAAAGAACTGGTGGAGTTTGATTCACAGCTTACCAACCGCTCAGTCAATGAGGGATTCTCAGGAGGAGAGAAGAAAAAGAATGAGATATTCCAGATGGCATTGCTCCAACCCAGGCTTGCCATACTTGATGAGACCGATAGTGGACTCGATATCGATGCCCTGAAAATTGTGGCCAACGGAATCAATACACTGAAGAGCAAGGATAATGCTACTATCGTAATAACCCACTACCAACGACTTCTTGATTATATCGTACCTGATTTTGTGCATGTTTTATACCAGGGAAGAATAGTTAAGTCAAGCGGACGGGAACTAGCACTGGAACTGGAAGAAAAAGGCTATGACTGGATCAAAGCCGAAGCTAACGGAAACGGACAATGAGCACTAACCAGGAATATATAGAGCTGTTCAAGGAAAAGGAAGGCATCCTTGATAAGGCATCCCCTTCCTTTATGAGCGAGATCCGTCATGATGCCATGGAAAATTTCAGCAAGACAGGTATCCCGGATAAAAAGAGTGAACTGTATAAATACACTTCCCTGCAGAAAATCTTTGAACCCCAGTATTCCATGCTGTTTCAGCCCAGTAAGGTCGATTTTAAGGTTGAAGATATTTTCTCCTGCGATGTTCCCAATCTCAGCACCCGTCTCGAAGTTATCCTGAATGGATTTTATCTTAAAGAAAAAGTCAGTCTGAGAAAACTAGACAACGGGATCATCATAGGAAGTCTTGCAGAAGCCCAGAAAAAATACCCCAGTCTTGTAAAGGAACACTTTAACAAATATGCCGGTTCAGGTTCCGATGGACTGGTATCCCTGAATACAGCTTTTGCTCTTGACGGACTGTTTATATATGTGCCTAAGGGTCAGTCTCTCGGTGATGCCCTGCAAGTGGTAAACCTTCCAATGACAGGCATTGACACCCTCCTTCATTACCGGAACCTTTTTATAATGGAAGATAACTCAAGCGCGGAGATAGTCGTTTGTGACCATACCCTTTCCCCCTTCCGGTTCCTGACTAACTCTGTGACTGAAATATATGCCGGACCCGGCGCCCGGTTTAATTACTCAAGAGTTCAGAACGAACACCTGAATTCCAACCTCCTGACCAATATGTTCATACACCAGGAAAAGGACAGCCAGGTGAAATCAAATACCGTTACCCTTCATGGGGGTACAATTCGCAATAATACAAATGTGCTGCTGAATGCAGAGGGATGTGACAGCCAGGTCTATGGATTATCACTTGCAGACCGTACCCAGCATATTGATAATTATGTAAATATCGACCACGCAAAACCAAACTGCACAAGCACCCAGCTGTTCAAGGGAATTCTTGATGATCAGGCAACAGGTGTCTTCAACGGAAGGATTCTTGTACGCCCGGATGCGCAGAAAACCCTGGCATACCAGACGAATAATAATATTCTGATGTCTGATGAGGCAAAAATGAAATCAAAACCACAACTCGAGATATATGCAGATGACGTGAGATGCAGCCATGGTGCAACCACCGGACAACTGGATGAAAATGCCCTTTTCTATATGCAGTCAAGAGGAATTCCAAGAAAGGAGGCAAGGCTGCTGATGCTGTATGCATTTGCCCATGAAGTAATTGATAAGATAGAGGTGGTGCCCCTGAAGGACCGTATCAATGATCTTGTGAACAAGCGGCTTAGGGGTGAGTTATCGAGATGTAATAATTGTTCAATGGCCTGCGGAGACCTGCCACTTCCCAAATAAATATATCTCATGGCACTCAACGTTGAAAAGATCCGAAATGACTTCCCGGTGTTGTCCAGGAAAGTATACGATCATCCCATTGCTTATTTTGATAATGGTGCAACTACGCAAAAGCCGCAACAGGTAATTGATACGATACGCCGGTATTATGAGGAAGATAATGCAAGCATACACCGGGGCATTCACTACCTGAGCGAGAAGTCAACGGAGACATACGAGAAAGCGCGTGAAACCGTGCGTAAATTTCTCAACGCATCTTCAACAAATGAGATCGTCTTTACCAGTGGAACAACCGGTTCAATAAATGCAATTGCGTTTTCCTTCGGGGAACAATATGTTAATAAGGGTGACGAGGTGATAATCTCGGAGATGGAACATCATGCAAATATCGTCCCCTGGCAGATGATGTGCGAACGAAAAGGGGCTGAACTGAAGGTAATCCCCTTCAATGAGAAAGGGGAATTGATACTGGAAGAATACGAAAAGCTCCTCAGCAAAAAGACCCGGATTGTAGCCATAACCCATATTTCCAATACACTTGGCACCATTAATCCTGTTAAAGAAATCATCGGAATGGCCCATGCATTAAAAATCCCGGTTCTTCTGGATGGTGCACAGGCTGTTCAACATGAGAATGTCGATGTTCAGCAGCTCGATGCTGATTTTTATGTTTTCTCCGGACATAAGGTCTATGGTCCGAACGGCATAGGTGTTCTTTATGGAAAAGAGGAGTTGTTGTATGAAATGCCACCTTACCAGGGTGGAGGAGATATGGTTGACTGTGTAACCTTTGAGAAGACGACCTACAATCAGCTGCCCTTTAAATTTGAGGCCGGGACAATGAACTATATTGGTGCTGGGGGACTGGCAACAGCGCTTGATTATATCACGGATCTGGGAATTGAAGATATTCGTGAATACGAAGACTCACTCCTTGAATATGCCACCGGGAAACTTATGTCCGTTCCAGGGATTGAGATCTATGGAAAGGCAGCCCGGAAGATCAGCATACTTTCTTTCCTGATTAACAATATTCATCCCTACGATGCCGGGATGGTACTTGATAAACTTGGTATCGCTGTCCGTACAGGAACACACTGCAATCAGCCGGTTATGGACCATTTTAAGATCACCGGTACCCTCAGGGCCTCACTGGCTTTTTATAACACAAAGGAGGAGATTGACAGGCTTTTCGAAGGACTCCAAAGGATTATAAAGATGTTCGGATAACTGACCCTGTTCACCAATTATTATCTTTGTACCCGAAACCATTGTGCAAAACAGAATTTAAATGAGTGTGGCAAGTAACGATAAAATACAGGAAGAAATAATAGCCGAATTTGAGATTTTCGATGACTGGCTCGATAAATACAATTTCCTGATCGAGCTAAGCGATGATCTGCCCGTAATGGACCCAAAATTCAAAACTAATGAGTACCTGATCAACGGCTGCCAGTCCAAAGTATGGCTAAAGGCAGACCTGGAAGATGGCAAGATTAATTTCACAGCTGACTCGGATGCAATTATTACCAAGGGGATTGTTTCACTATTGATAAGGGTATTGTCAGGATTTGAACCCAAGGATATCCTGGATTCTGACCTGCATTTCATTGATGCTATCGGACTCAAAAAGAACCTGTCTCCAACCCGCTCAAACGGATTGCTTTCCATGGTAAAGCAGATGAAACTTTATGCCCTGGCCTATCAGACAAAACTAGAACAGGAAAATAATTAAACGCCGGGTTGACATCCAATACCCGGCAGGAAACGCAGGACTGAAGACCGATATTTATAAAAGAAGAAAAGATGGAACCTGAAAATGAATTTCTGCAACTTGAGAATGAGATCATAAATGTTCTCAAACAAATATATGACCCTGAGATCCCGGTTAATATTTATGACCTGGGACTTATCTATGAACTCGATGCGGATGAGGAGGACAACGTAAAAATTAAAATGACCCTTACGGCACCCAATTGTCCAATGGCCGACGATATCCTCCGGGATGTGAGAGATCAGGTGGAAGCCGTTCCGGGAGTAAAATCCCTCGACCTGAAGCTTACTTTCGACCCCCCATGGGACGAATCCAATCTTACAGAAGAAGCCCGGCTGGAACTGGGACTTTTGTAAAGACAGTGTTAAGTGTAAATGGCCTCTCCTGCCCAATACAGCCAGCGAATCAAACAGAAAGCTCAAGAACTTGACTTTCTCGATTGTGGTATAGCTAAGGCAGATTTTCTTGGCAAGGATGCAGAAAGGCTGAAGGAATGGCTGTCCAAAGGATTGCACGGGGAGATGGGATACATGGAAAACCATTTTGAGAAACGCACGGATCCCAGAAAGCTGGTTGAAGGCGCCCGCTCTGTAATAGTTGTCCTCCAGAACTATCACAACCCTCAAACACAACATGATCCGGATGCGCCGAAAATTTCAACCTACGCCTACGGAAAAGACTACCACAAAATCGTACGAAAAAAACTGAACAGGCTGTTTGACTGGATGCAGGAGGAGATGGGCGATATCTCGGGACGAGCTTTTGTAGACTCTGCGCCCATTATGGAGCGAGCCTGGGGTAGGCTGGCGGGATTGGGTTGGATTGGAAAACACTCTCTCCTTTTGAACCGGAAATACGGGTCCTGGTTTTTTCTGGGTATAATCATCACCGACCTTGAACTTGATCCTGACAGTCCAATGAAAGATTATTGTGGCGATTGTACGCGCTGCATTGATGCCTGTCCCACAAATGCAATTCTGCCCGGACGGGTGGTTGATTCCACGAAGTGCATCTCCTACCTGACCATCGAATTAAAACGAAATAAGATACCTGAAGAATTCAAAGACAATATGAATAACAGGGCCTTCGGATGTGACATCTGCCAGGATGTATGTCCCTGGAACAAAAATGCCCACCCGCATAACGAAGAATGGCTGAAACCCCGCCCCGGATTACTGGAAATGTCGCGTGAGGCATGGCAAAATCTTGATGAAAAAGGATTTAACCTGGTTTTCGAAGGTTCAGCAGTAAAACGAAGCAAATATTCAGGCCTCCGCCGTAACATCGACTTCCTTAGCTGACTCCACCCCCTGGAGTCATACCTGTCCTGAACCGGTCGATATTCACTCCCCGGGATCATGCCGGAACCACTGTCACCACTACTTTTCGGGTTGAACGGGGACCGTCAAACTCGCATAAAAAAATGTTCTGCCAGGTAGAAAGTCCCAGTTCACCATTGAGGATTGGAATGGTTTCTGAGGGACCCACAATGCCTGCTTTCAGGTGTGCGTCCCCATTATTGTCCTGTGCATCGTGTTCCCATACCCCCGATGGAATGAGTTTGCGTAATAAACTTATCACATCGTTTTGAACGGACTGATCCCAGTTCTCCTGTATCATTATAGCTGCTGTTGCACCCTGAACATAAACATTGACAATGCCGGTCTGGATCCCGCTTTCAGTAACGAGGGCATCTACCTCTCGGGTGATGTCGTAGAGGCCGTTGTGGGCCTGCGTTGGTGTCTGAATAATTCGCTGCATTTAAT
>SDBV01005483.1_pt1 | contig 17891 bp, 20 predicted proteins | sample 2277081 | NCBI WGS metagenome assembly SDBV01 (sample SAMN10402039, study PRJNA504765) | marine sediment metagenome | isolation source: marine sediment core GS10_PC15, 223 cmbsf | place: Arctic Ocean: Southern Knipovich Ridge | collected 2010 | reverse complement strand
AGAAAGGAGCCAAGTAATGGCAGAGGCAATAGCAACAGAGACCACCCAGTACCTGAGCTTTAATCTGGCAGATGAAGTATTCGCCCTGGACATAGGCAAGGTCAGAGAGGTGCTTGAGTTCACCACCGTGACCAAGGTGCCCCAGACCCCGGATTTCATGCGCGGGGTGATAAACCTGCGCGGCGGAGTGGTGCCTGTGATAGACATGAAGGTCAAGTTCGGGATGGGCGAGACCGAGAAAGAAATCAACACCTGTGTGATAATCACCGAGGTGACCATGGACGACGGCGAGACTACCGTGCTTGGGGCATTGGCCGACAGCGTGCAGGAGGTGTTTGACATGCACGCAGAGGACGTAGAGCCTGCGCCGAAGCTCGGCACGCAGCTTAATACGGAGTTCTTGTTAGGCATGGGCAAGAAGGACGATGATTTCGTGCTCCTGCTTGATATTGATAAGGTGTTCTCTCTTGCGGAGATCGAGGCCGTAAGCGGATCGGGGGAGCACTCCGAGCCTGATCCCGATCAGGAGGACGCAACTTAAGATAAACCCTGGAGATAAACCCTGGAGATAAACCCTGGAGATAAACCCTGGAGATAAACCCCGAGAGAAACCCCGGAGAAAAACCAGGGCATATCAGATACTATTAGCTGCAAGCGGGCGGGGCGTTAGTTATGACCCCGCCCGTTTCATCCAGTCTCATCTTAGGTCATACAGGTCCTATAGTTCAGAGGACCTTGCCCTTTTTGGCGGGCAATGCCAGTAATAATGATAATATGTCTTTACTATGCCAGCAAACCTGCCGCCTGAATACTACGAGGCTGAGAAGCTTTATAAGGATGCCCAGGACACCGAGGCCAGGATAAGCGCGCTTGAGGCACTGATCTCCACAGTCCCCAAGCACAAGGGTACTGATAAATTGCGCGCGGACATGCGAAAGCGGCTCTCAAAGCTCCGCGTGGCAGGGCCCATGAGCAAAAAGGGCGGGCGCGACCTCTACAGCGTCCAGCGCGAGGGTGCCTCACAGGCAGCTCTCATGGGTTTTGCCAACGCGGGCAAGAGCGCCCTGGTGGAGGCGCTGACCAATGCCCATCCTGTGGTCGCCGAATACCCCATGAGCACCGTGATGCCGCTCTCGGGGATGCTCCCCTTTGAGGACATACACATCCAGCTTGTGGACCTGCCGCCCATAGGGTATGAGTCCTCGGACGGGTGGATATCCGGCATCATCCGAAATACTGATGTGGTGCTCATGACCGTGGACCTCTCAGACGCCCCTGAGGTCCAGGCCGAACTTCTTTTTGAGCAGCTTACTTCATGGCGCATCACTGACAAACGAGTTATAGTAGTTGCCACAAAGAGCGACCTCCCTGACGCTGACAAAGTGTTTTTAGGATTCAGGGAGACGCTCCCTGAGCAACAGGTGGCAGTGTCTGTCTCAACCAGCACCGGAGCGGGGCTTGAGCGCTTGAAAAATGAAGTGTTCTCAGCAAGCGGCATAATCAGGGTGTACTCCAAGGAGCCTGGCAAGGAGCCTGACATGAAGACCCCTTTTACACTGCCTGCCGGAACAACGGTGATGGGGCTGGCAATGAAGATACACAAGGATTTCGTCTCGAACATCAAGCACGCCCGTGTCTGGGGCTCTGCAAAGATCCAGGGCCAGAAGGTGCAGCGGGACTACGCCCTTAAGGACAGGGACGTGGTGGAGATACACCTCTAGGTTTACAGCCCTGCATACGATAAATATATGCACGGGAAGCGATATAAGTAATTCTTATTACAAACAGGTTGATATTTTGCTATGTATAGGTTACGCTATTTTTCGGCATTTATAGCCTTCGCTATAGTCCAACACGCTTATTACACATATGCTGGGAGGAAACAATGGCAAAAAAGACAGTGAAAAAATCCGCCGGTAGGTCTAAGAAATGGGTCTACTTTTTTGGCGACGGAAAGGCCGATGGAAAGGCCGAGATGAAGAACCTGCTTGGCGGCAAGGGCGCGAACCTGGCCGAGATGGTCTCGCTTGGCATTCCCGTGCCTCCGGGATACACCATTACCACGGAAGTATGCACCGAGTTCTACAAGAACAGGCACCGCTACCCGCAGGGCCTTAAGGACCAGTCGGCAAAGGCTCTGGCAAAGACCGAGAAGATCATGGGCAAGAAGTTCGGGGACCCCATGGACCCGCTGCTGTTCTCCGTGCGCTCCGGCGCAAGGGCCTCCATGCCTGGCATGATGGAGACGGTCCTGAATGTGGGCCTCACCACAAAGACCATACCCGGCCTTATCGACAAGACCAAGAACCCGCGCTTTGTCTATGACGCATACCGAAGGCTCATGATGATGTACTCCGACGTTGTGATGGAGAAGGCCGCGGGCATCGAGCCAAAGACAGAGCACGACGGCATCCGCCACAAGCTTGAGGCTGAGATCAAGCGCGTAAAGAAACAAAAGGGATACAAGAACGACACCGACCTCACGGTCATCGACCTCATGAAGCTCTGTGACATCTTTAAGAAGATAATCAGGAAGACCCTGGGCAAGCCCTTCCCGGACGACCATGACAAGCAGCTCTGGGGCGCTATAAGCGCAGTGTTCTCCTCCTGGATGGGAAAGCGCGCCATAGCCTACAGGAAGATAGAGAAGCTCCCTGACGACTGGGGCACTGCGGTGAACGTGCAGGCCATGGTATTTGGCAACACGGGCGACGATTCGGCCACGGGCGTGGCCTTCACCCGCAACCCCGCCACTGGCGAGAACGCATTCTTTGGCGAGTGGCTGACAAACGCCCAGGGCGAAGATGTGGTGGCTGGCATACGCACCGCTTACCCGATCAACATCCACACCAAGACCAGGGACACCAAACACCTCCCCTCGCTGGAGGAGATGTGGCCCAAGCTTTATAAACAGCTCTACAAGATCCAGAACAACCTCGAAAAACATTACAGTGACATGCAGGACATCGAGTTCACGATCCAGGACAAGAAGCTATGGATGCTCCAGACCCGTACTGGCAAACGCAACGGGCAGTCTGCCATCCGCATGGCCGTGGAGATGGCCAAGTCGGGTCTCATAAACAAGCAGACCGCCATCATGAGGGTCAAGCCCGACCAGCTTGACGAACTCCTGCACCCAAGCGTGGACGCAGGCGAGGAGAAAAAAGCGGAGCTCCTTGCAAAGGGCCTCCCGGCAGGCCCCGGCGGAGCCTTTGGGCGTGTGGTGCTCACGGCTGACGAGGCCGAGGCCTGGAACAAAAAGGGCGAGAAGGTTATCCTTGTGCGCAGCGAGACCAGCCCCGAGGACGTGCACGGCATGCACGCGGCCGAGGCAATACTCACGGCTAAAGGCGGCATGACCAGCCACGCCGCACTTGTTGCCCGCGGCTGGGGCAAGTGCTGCATCGTTGGATGCTCTGCCCTTGACATCGACCTTAAAAAGAAAGTCATAAACGTAAACGGCAAAAAGATAAAGCAGGGCGACTGGATCACCTTAAACGGCACCAAAGGTACTGTATACGAAGGTACGCTCAAGCTCAACCCCGCGGACCCCGAGCACAACAAGTGGTACAAGGAGCTCATAGGCTGGGCAGACCAGTTCCGCACTCTCAAGGTCCGCACCAACGCCGAGAGCCCCTCTGACGCAAAGGCCGCCCTGAAATTCGGCGCCGAGGGAATAGGGCTCTGCCGCACGGAGCACATGTTCTTCGAGGCTGACCGCATCACCGCAGTTAGGCAGATGATACTCTCTGACGATCTGGCCGGGCGCGAGCGCGCCCTTGCCAAGCTCCTGCCCATACAGAAAAAGGACTTCAAAGGCATCTTCAAGGCAATGGCGGGCTTGCCCGTCACGGTCAGGCTCCTGGACCCGCCGCTGCACGAGTTCCTCCCCCACACGGAGAAGGACCTCAAATCGCTTGCAAAGTCCATGCGCGTGCCATATGACAAGCTCAGGGCCAGAAACGAGGCCCTTCATGAGTTCAACCCAATGCTTGGCCATCGTGGCTGCCGCCTCGGAGTGACCTACCCCGAGATATATGCGATGCAGACCCGCGCAATCATGGAGGCCGCCTGCGAGCTGAAGAAAAAGAAGGTCAAGGTTTACCCCGAGATAATGATACCGCTTGTGGGCCTTGTGAGCGAGCTTGAGGCCATGAGGGAAGTGGTAATCAGTGTTGCCGAGGAAGTGCAGAAGGAGCAGAAGGTCAAGGTCGCCTATACCGTGGGCACGATGATAGAGCTCCCGCGCGCCTGCATCACGGCTGACGAGATCGCAAAACATGCGGACTTCTATTCCTTTGGCACAAACGACCTCACCCAGACCACCTATGGCCTCTCGCGCGACGACTCGGGCCGCTTCCTTCCGTTCTACGTGGAGCACGGTTTTCTCAATGAAGACCCCTTTGTCACCATTGACCGGGAAGGCGTCGGAGAGCTCATGAAGATGGCTGTCAAGAAGGGCCGCTCTGTGAAGGCTGACCTCAAGATGGGTATCTGCGGCGAGCACGGCGGCGAGCCCAAGAGCGTTGAGTTCTGCCATGAGATCGGCCTTGACTATGTTAGCTGTTCACCCTTCAGGGTGCCCATTGCAAGGTTTGCCGCTGCGCAGGCAGCGCTCAGGGACCAGGACGCGTCTTGATATAACCTGACGACACCTAAACCAAGAAAGGGGGGCAGGGATTCTGCCCCCCTTTCTTGTCAAGAACAGCTATTAATACTGGTTTGCATATATGTCTATATTTATAATTTCAACTTGACACTTACTTCATATGAGGATATCTTTATTGTCATGGGGTTACGTATTGCCAGAAAATACATAACAGACCTGCATATAAAGCAGGCCAACCCGCATCTGTGGTCGGATTACATGACCGGCATGCCTGACCGTGCTGCCACTATCTGCAAGCTCAACGAGATATACGAGAAGTTCGGCCGCAACGCGGTTGTCTATTTTCACATCGACAACATTGAGCCCTATCTAGTAAAGTACGGAACAGAGCGGCATGTGGAGATCATCGAGTGGGCTGCCGCCATCCTGCGGACCACCATGGACAACTTCGGCGGTTTTGTCGGTACTGTGGGAACCCACGAGTTCATTGCCGTGTGCAGAAGTTCAGCGAGCAAGGAATATGTTGATGAGGCTGTAAAGGCCTTCCGGATGAGGGCAAAGGACTTCTATAAGCCCAGTGATCTGAAGGAAGGGGTTGTGATGAGCTTCTCCACAAACAGTGGTGAGAAGGTGCGCTTGGGACTGATGGACCTCAAGCACTACACCACTGACAACAATTGTGATGTCCCCATGGACAAGTTCCTGGCTCACCTCAAGCACTCCTGCTCCTAACCCTACGCTTCCTGATTCGCTGCATCTCGTGAGCGAGTCGTACCGACTGGGTCGCAATAAAGCATTCGAAGTACGAAAAAGTACTCCTTCATACTTTCTTACTACCAGCTACAGCAAATCAGAAACCGTGGTGCAAGTAATATGTAGTGGTCAACGATTCGAAGTACGACAGATAAAAGGGCCTGTGGCCCCACGGTCACGGACCGGTTTTACTTGGTCGCAACGACCCAGGTTGCATCCTACTGGAGTAAATAGTATTTATACAGGAAAAGTTTTAACGATACATCTCCTGAGAGCGTTCGAGGCTGGACGCTCCAGTTAATACCAGCCCGTGGCCCCCTTTAGGGAAGCCAGAGCCTTAAGGTCTTGCCCGTACCGACACCTACTGCGGCCTTGCCGTTAATTTCTGTGACAGCAATGTTAGTAAGCAGAGGCCCGGGCAAATCGAGCCTCCAGGCCTCGACCACGCCGTCTCCTACTCGCCGCAGGGCGGCAAGCGCGTCCATGCTGTCGGTGGGTACAAGAAGCTCCACCTGGCCGTCAGAGTCCAGGTCTCCTGCCAGGGCCATGTCCATGTTGCGTGAACCCAGCACGTGCGAGCTGTACCCCTTTTTACTTGCCGTTATCATGAGCTTATTACCTTCCATTTTATAGAACTCCACAGTGCCTCCTATGTGCGGGGTCCTTATCAAGGCTATCTCCAACTGTCCAAGTGGCCCGAAATTCGCCACGGCAAGCTGGTGCAGCCATCGGTATCCGCTGCCGATGGCGGGACCGGTTGCCACGAGGTTTCCTTTTTCATCATATGCCTCAAGGCGCGCGCCGTGGGAGGCATTGCTTTTTGTAAGCAGGACTTCCCGGAGAGAGTCACCGTCCAGGTCCGACCAGATCGCGGATGTCCCCTCCACCACCCCGCCTGATACCATCGTGCTGAGTTCTTTTCCGGTTGCACTTATGATGGAAAAACCCCTGGCCTCTGTTTTGTCGCCAAGCACTCCATGGCCGTACTGGCTGGTGGGGCCGGTCAGTATGAGAAACCTGTTGTCCCCGTCCGTGAGGATGCGAGTGTCTGGAAGAGGCTCTGGATCAAACGACACTTTGCCCAGGATGAGCCTCTGGCCCTGGAGCTTTAATATTCTGCCGTCAGAGAGGAGTGCAGGGCTCGTCAGGCCTGTTGAGACAAGCTTGTAGCCGTGTGTGGATCGCATGAGCACTGGAGGGGCATCCGGCCTTACGCCTTCGGATATTACTTTGGCCTGCCGGACAGTACCGTCCTTTACAGTAAATGCCTGGGTAGAGCCGTCAGCCAGGACCACGGCCCAGAACTCTCCCATGGCAAGCACCCAGGCAGGGTCACCTTTAAGAGTTATGTCAACAGGTTTTAGAGCGGGCAGGTGCGCTTTGAGCCCTGTGAGGCGGTTGCCTCCGGGCGTGATGTGTGTATAGCTGGCGATCATTTGAGGCTCTCCGGAGACCTCAGGGGCTGCCGCAATTACCAGAGCGCACAGTGCCATGGAGAACAAAATATGTTTTCCCTCGACCATGCCCAAAGTATACATGAGCAACTGGCAAGATACTTTTTTGTGGCGTGCATCTCAGGCATGGGCATGCAGATTAATAGAGGTATTTAATAATAAATGTTGAGAGTGACACATAGAATGTATTATCGTATCTATATGTCATCATCCAGAGGGGGGCGGAGATTTTGGGAGATAACATAGCAGACGGCTTCATGGACGAAAATTCTCGGTGTGAGGAATGCGGACAGTTCCCACCGGACCACGAACCTATTTGCCCGAATAACCCTGACTTGAACGTATCGGACCCTGCCACGGTACTGAAGGACCTGGAGGCCAGGCTTTCGAAACTGGAGAACTCAACCACCCCTGACTTCGAGGTCATCGCGGAGCTGCTTGCGAAGATCGAGTCAGTCCGGAGCCATGTTCGCCCCAGTAGGGATGAGAGCAGTTCCTCCGGGGGATAGCCTCACGCTTTTTATTGCACTGCAACGCGTTTCATTATAGAATCAGGTTATGGACATTCCCGGCTTAAAGGACCTTCCCAATTGCTGGGAGGTGATGGATTGTGGTGAGGACACGTACAGTCGGTGCCCTGCATATCCTGATCTGGGAAAGGAGTGCTGGAAGGTAACAGGCACATTGTGCGCCCAGGGCAGGTTCAAAATGGCCGACCTTTCAGAGAAGATACTCTACTGCAGGAACCAATGCAGTTTCTACAGGGAACACGCGAGCAGGATATACCCGTAGTGGGCAGGCCTGCCTCAGCCCCGGACTTTCCTCATGCCCCCAAAGTGCCTGCTTGCAAAATAATTCAGCCAACGTGTTCACATATTGTTTTATGGCTGATATAATCAGTTTAAGGAGGTGGAATATGAGAACGACAATTATATTGTGCATCGTCATTTTGAGCGTGGTGCTGGCCTTTGCCGCAGGCAGCGTGGAAAACGGCAAGAAGTTGTATAACGACCCCACCTTTGGGGGGAGCACGAATGCCAGAAGCTGCAACACCTGCCACCCGGGCGGAAAGGGACTTGAGCAGGCTGGCACGAAGAAGTACACCTCGCTCATGGGCATGAGGGCCGGAAGTCTTGAGGACATTGTGAACATCTGCATCGAGCGCCCGCTCATGGGAAAGGCGATTGCAGATGATTCTCCAGAAATGCAGGACATAGTAGCGTATATAAAATCATTGGGTAAATAGGACCAGGCATCCCGTTCTTAGAAGGACTCAGTCCTTAAGGATGTCTATCTTGAACCCCATCCTGCGCACTGCTTTGTAGACGTCCTTCTTGTCCAAGTTTTCGGTGTTGAAGCTCACGTCTATGATGTCGGTGTCGTAGTCCACGGTGGCGCGGGTGATACCGTCCTTTTGGGCGAGCACGGTCTCCATGTCCGCCGCGCACCCACGGCATATGAGGTTGTGGGCCTTGAAGCGCATCCTTCCGGTCTCTGTTCCTATTTTGGCCTTGTCGTCCATATGGCGCCTCCCTTTGCCCCCTATCCTTATTTTAGCAGGTAAGCGTGGTGTTTCTAAAAAGTATTGTCAGGCGGGCGAACTTTCCCTGTCAGTAGTTTAAGTGTAAGGAAGAAAAACCTTGATTGATCAGGGTTGCAGGGGATAGAATAGGGATGTTGGAGGGAAATATGAAAAAATACTTAGTCATTATTATCAGCATAGCAGTGCTTTTGGTTCCTGCTATAACTTTGGCTGGGACTATTCATGACACATTCGGCGATGGAGTTTTCGGGCTGAAATGGGGAAGCAGTATCGAAGAAGTTAAGGAGGCTTTCCCAGATGGCAAAGAGATCGAAACCAGCGGTTTTAAAAGTTATATCGTTAAAGATTCAAGAACTCTTTTTGGATATGAGAGAAAAGACTCAGATGAAATACAATTCGGATTTGATCTAGAGGGGAGACTTGGTGGGGTAACTGTGACTTTTGCAGGTACAGCAACAGAATCTGGACTATTTGTATTTATCCTTTATTCATACTTTGGTAAAGATGTCACACCAGTTCCTGTAGGAAAAATAATGAAGACCGAATGGCCCGATGACAATGGCACATCAATCACAATGATCCAAGACCTAAAATTCTCTGGCAAGAGAAAGTTCAGTCTCACAATATTTAACAGAGCATATTTAAAAAACCACCCTGTTAAAACTGAGTTAGGTTTTTAGAAACAGTGAATTAAAGGGGACATTTCTATTTAATGCGCCAGAGGGCAGAGGTTGACGTAAAAGCTCTGGATTCCGGGTCTGCGCCCGGAATGACGGCAAGGTTGTGACGCAAGAATGAAAAAATGATATGCTATTAGAACAGAACACCATGAAGACATTAGAGGAGATAAGAGAGATACTTAAAGACAATAAGGATGCCCTGAAGGAGCAGTTTGGGGTCAGCCAGCTTGGCTTGTTCGGCTCTTTTGCTCGCGGCGAGCAGAACCCTGAGAGCGACCTTGATATACTCGTGGATTTCGATGAACCTGTTGACCTTTTTGAGTTCATGGACCTCAACGACCAGCTTGAAAAACTTACCGGCATGAAGGTTGACCTTGTGACAAGGGGAGCGCTAAAACCTTATATTGGCAAGCGTATCCTAAGTGAGGTCTCCTACCTGTGACAGACCGTGATTACAGAGACTACCTCAATGATATACTGGAATCAATTAGCGATATTGAGTCGTTTATCAAAGGTTGGACCTTTGAAGATTTTATTGGCGACAAGAAAACATTTAACGCAGTTGTCCGAAGCATAGAGATAATCGGCGAGGCCTCCACAAATATACCTCAAGAGATATGCGACAAGGCCCCGGATATACCCTGGGCGAAAATGAAAGGCATGAGAAACAGGCTGGCACACGAGTACTTTGGTACTGATAGCGATGTACTATGGAAGACGGCCAGTAAGGCCATCCCCGCATTAAAAGCAGGCGTAGAGAACCTTTTGAGAATAATAGAATCCTGACTCTGGCCTAATTTATTTCATGGGTATGTTTCTATTTAATGCGCCAGAGGAACTATGGCTGGGGCAAAGTCTTTTCTTAGAGGGAGAATCTTTTGTCTTATTTGACTAACTACAGTTCATAAAAGCTAACTATAGTATCGGAAACAGTACATTTTGGATAAAAGATTTAAATTAATTACTAACTAAAGTTAAGATTTTCTGGTCTTTTCCATTAAGAGAAATCCTTTGTTGATATGGTCTTACAAGCGAAATATTAACTATGGTTTGTGACACATTTTACCTGACACGTGTCATATGGACAATGTCAGTATATAGGTGTTATAAGTGCGTAGGACAATAACGCGCTGCTGCGCACTTATAGGAGGAGGCACCACATGCAAGGAAAGAAAACACCAGTTGATAAGAGCGAGATGGCAATTGCCATGCTGAAAGCCGGTAAAACCTATAGAGAGATAAGAGGCACCCTGGGCATTGGCATATCCACCATCCACAGCATAGCCAAGGAAATGGGAGATGTGGACTATGACCAGATAGTAAAGGAAATAAAAAGCGGTTACGTGGCCCGCCACCTTATGCTTGCCGAATACCTGGCATCAGGACTGCCCAAGATGTTCAGCATTAACGCCAATATAAAGGACGTGGCTATAGCAATGGGAATACTCACGGACAAGGCCATGAAAATGGAATACACCATCAACGAACAAAAAAAGACCGCAACTCCTATCCCTCAAGCCGAAAGACCCGGCCTCCAAGCAGGTAAACCCATTACCCTTGCAATGGACTCCACAGGAAAGACATCCGCCATAGCCCGCCCCCAAAGCGAACAGGACAAGCTTATAGCAGAAGCGGAAAGGCTGTTGGAGGAGTGTCATCCTCCAGAGTTATAGGATGACCAAAAACCTCGAACAACCTCGAACAGAGGCAAGCCCCATTTATATCATGAAATCAACCGCTTACAGGGATTTGGGGGCAAAAGGTCGAACATATAAAAGAAAAGGGGAGCAATACTCTGAAAAAGCTCTGCCATGGCTATGAGATGGTCCCTTGAAATGGGCCATGTAATATATCTATAATATATGTTCCTGAATTTGGGGGAACAGCAATATAAATGGCAAGAGACGATCTGGAAGGAGAATAGATAGAGATGAAGGTAATACTGAAAGAAGACGTGCAGAACCTCGGTGTAATGGGCGACGTGGTGAAGGTCAAGAACGGCTACGCCCGCAACTTCCTTATCCCAAAGGGTGCCGCCGCTGTTGCCAACGTTACGAGCATCAACGCCCTTGAGCATCAAAAACGCATCATAGAGGAGAGCAAAAAGAGGCTCGTAAGCGCCGCAGAGCAGCTTGCCGCGAAGATATCCGCCACAGAGCTGAGCTTCACCAAGAAGGCCGGCGAGGAGGGCAAGCTCTTTGGCTCCATCACCAGCATGGACATTGCTGAGGCGCTGGCTGAGAAGGGCATAGAGATCGACAGGAAGAAGATCTCCATCGCAGAGCCCATCAAGCGCCTTGGAGAGCATTCGGTGGCAGTGAGCCTTGGCCTCAAGGTTAGCGCCACGGTTGCAGTCAACGTAACCGCTGAGGAATAGTTGACCCCTGACACCGGAATCGAGCGGCTGGACCGCGTACCGCCCCAGAACCTGGAGGCGGAGCAGTCCGTCCTCGGGGCCATACTTATCGAAAACAACGCCCTTAACCGCGCCATTGAGGTCATAAGCGAAGGGGACTTCTACCGCGAGAGCCACCGCAAGATATACAGCGCGATAATCGAGCTCTTTGACAGGGGCGAGGCCATTGACATTATAACCGTCTCTGAGCACCTCTCCAAGCAGGGCGCGCTTGAGCTTGTGGGCGGCAACGCCTATATAGCAAGCCTTGCCACACAGGTGCCCACCGCAGCAAACGTCCTCTACCACTCAAAGATAGTCCGCGAGAAGGCCCTTTTGCGCGACCTCCTGCGCACGTCCACGGACATAGTGGCCAAGGTTTACGAGGACGCTGGCGAGAATGCCGAGGACCTGGTGGACTTTGCCGAGCGCTCCATATTCGAGATAGCCGACAGCCGCACCAAGGGCAAGCTCATCCCCCTGAAGGACGTTGTCAAGGACTCCTTTGAGATGATAGAGAAGCTCTATGCCAAGAAGGAGACGGTGACCGGCGTGGCCACGGGCTTTAGGGACATGGACAACATGACCACCGGTTTCCAGCCCGGCGACCTTGTCATCATTGGCGGCAGGCCCTCCATGGGCAAGACCGCCTTTGCGCTAAACGTGGCCGAGCACGTGGCTGTGGACAACAAGGAGCCTGTGGCCCTGTTCAGCCTGGAGATGGCCACGGAGCAACTGGTGATGAGGCTCCTGTGCTCTGACGCGCGCGTGAACTCAAACGACGTGAGGCGCGGGTTTGTAAACAAAGAGGACTGGAACAAGCTGACCACAAGCGCCGGAAGGCTCTACGACGCGCCGTTTTTCATTGACGACTCCTCGAACATCAACGTGCTGGAGATGCGCGCCAAGGCCCGCAGGCTAAAGATGGAGCACGGCCTGAGCCTGATCATCGTGGACTACCTCCAGCTCATGCGCGGCAGGAGCAACATGGAGCGCAGGGAGCAGGAGATCTCGGACATTACACGCTCCCTAAAGGCCCTTGCTAAGGAACTAAAGGTGCCTGTCATAGCGCTAAGCCAGCTCAACCGCGGGGTGGAGCTGCGCACGGACAAGCGCCCCTCGCTTTCCGACCTCCGCGAATCCGGCGCCATAGAGCAGGACGCAGACATAATAATCTTCCTCTACCGAGACGAGGTCTACCACAAGGACAACCCTGAGAAGAAGGGCAAGGCCGAGCTTATCGTCGCAAAGCAGCGTAACGGCCCAACCGGAACGATCCGCGTGAGCTTCCTTGACTACTGCACCAGGTTTGCCGATCTGGCTGACGAGCGCTACTACGGAGATGAGGAATCCACAGAGGGCGAGGATGTTTTCTGATCCGCGCTCTTCTGTCGATTGAGTGTGGGCCAACTGCATAATTAAAACTTTCCATTGCCTGTTATTGACCATGAGAGAAATTCTTCTTATAAGAAAACGCGGTGAACTTGATCTTTGAAATAGTTTGATCCATGACCAGCACTTTGATCATGACGATCTGGACTTTGATGAGAAGGATTACTCAAGCAGGAAAATTAACCTGTCAGTTTCTGCTACTGGAGAAGTTGTTGTTATAAAAAAGCTTTATCATCTGGAGAGGGCGCTCCTTAAGTAACCACCACACCGGCGTAGCCCACAACAGAGCCAAAATCCCCGCTCACCTCCCCAGAGGTCGTATAGTGGATGAGCCTGGCCTCACTGGCCCCAAGCTCCAGCGCGGCAGAGAGCATGACCACCGTGGGGAGCACGCCGCACATTGATATGTCCTCGGAGCGGACGACATTATATAACCCTTCCGGGTCCAGGGCGAGCACCCGGTCTATCGCCATCCGGTCCTTCTTCCTGGCCTCTTTGTCCGGCAGGAAGTGGCTCATGTCAGAACTGGCCGAAAGCGTCACAGGATACACGGTGTCCTTGATGACCTTTGCTATGGCTCTGCCCAGGTCCATGAGGAGTTCAAGCGGTGCGCCCAGTATCGCGATGGGCACGATCTTCGCCCCAGGCGCGTTATGCACGATAAAGGGTAGCTGTACCTCAAGGGAGTGCTCCCTCATGTGCGCTTCGGGGTCAGGCGTCACCTCCGGCGCGTGCTCCATGATCCTACTGGCCAGCGCAGAGTCTATCTCCACGGAGCCGGTTGGTATCTCCCACGCACCCTCTGGCATGATGGCAAGCCTTGCGCCCGTCCCTGTATGGTTTGGCCCAAGCAGCACGAAGCTACTAGGCGGCACAATGCCAGAGTAGACCATGCCCGCCACCAGGCCCGAAAACACCAGGCCAGCGTGCGGGGCCATGAGTCCCAAGGCCTTTGTCTTCTTGGTTGAGCAGGAAAATTCAGCCACCTGCTGGCCCAGGCGCTCGGGGCTTGCGTCATAGAACCTTCCTGCTACAGCCGGCTCTCGTTTCATAAACGAATTATCTCACAGCCAGCATTATTCAGCAAGCCAGCCACGGGCTGGCTTTAAACTGGAGCGTCCAGCTTCGGTCCTTTTAAAGTAAAGTAGCGTAACATTTCATCCTTGAAGCGTATCTATATATCCCTTAAAGGAAATGCTGGGGGCATAGCCCGTTTCACTGGAGCGTCCAGCTTCGATGGCATGCAGGGTATAGAACGGAAATCTTTTCTTAAAGGAATTCCAGTTGATTCTTTTTATCAGGGGGCTTTTAGCCTGTAATACTTAGTTCCTCAAGCCAGAGGTCAAAGCGTGAGGCAGGGCCTTTGCCATAGTCGGCGATACTTGCGCGCGCCTCTTCCACTGTGAGTTCCAGATGACTGTTTGCACCACTTTTTCTGTAAAATTTATCTGCCACGCATACGATCTTCTCCTCTATGCTCACAGGCAGCATGTCGCGCTGGGGCAGGGGGAGCCCAGCGGCACTGATCTCCCGGGCCGTAAGCCCGGCCCCCACATGGTTCTCGCAGATTTTTGAGTGGCGCAGGAGGCCGTGGGACTCCAGTATCCCGCTGCCAAGCACACCGTGGCGGATGTAGGGCTCATCTCCTGTACAGCCAAGCATGGGGGCATGGGTCAGGTATATGCCGATGTCGTGGAGCATAGCGGCCTCGCGCACAAAGGCTACTGCTTCGTAGCCCAGCTCCAGGCGCTGTGCGATCTCCCCGGCCCTTGCCGCCACCAGTTCAGAATGCCGCATGAGGGTCTCGGCCGCCTCATGCCCGGCAGAGCCAGGGCCGTAGTATCTTAGAAGGATGTCCGCAATGCGCATTGTGGGCTACCTTGTTTCTTTCATAGGGGGCATAGAGGGCACTGGGGAGGTAAGCATCTGCACTAGGGCGTCTACTTCCGCGCCAGAGAGGTGGGCGTGGCTTGGCATTCCGATATTCGGATCGTGGCTCTTGGGGTTGATTATATGTTCCCTGATCCATCCTGGGCTTCTTCGCTCGCCCACCCGGCTCAAGTCAATGCCTTCTGGCCTGCCCATTCCCCGGAAGTAATGGCACGTTGGACAGAACTCTGAGTTGAATACCTCTTTGCCTGAAGGGGCCTTGGCGCAGGAAATGAAAATAATGGACGAGGCAAGTACGAGAAGGGTCGGAAGAATGAACCCCTTCATTATTTCTTCAGGGCCCGCTCCACGGTGCGTATTGCGCAGAACTCTCCGCACATGCTGCATACTTCGCTGTCAGTGGGAGGGACCTCTGCACGCCACGCGCGCACGCGGTCGGGGTCTAGGCTGTGGCTTATCTGCCCGTCCCAGTCCAGGGCCTTGCGGCAGGCGGCCATCTTCTTGTCTTTTTCAAGGGCAAGTGGGTGTCCCTTAGCTATATCACCGGCGTGGGCCGCGATCTTTGAGGCTATGACCCCCTCGCGCACGTCCTCCACATTGGGGAGCCTTATGTGCTCGGCAGGTGTCACATAGCACAGGAAGTCCGCGCCGGCAGCGGCCGCAATGGCCCCGCCTATGGCTCCGGCAATATGGTCGTAGCCCATGGCAATATCAGTCACAAGGGGTCCAAGCACGTAGAATGGCGCGCCCTTGCAGACTTCCTTTTGGATCTTGATGTTCAGGGCCACCTGGTTAAGTGGCACATGGCCCGGCCCCTCGATGATCACCTGTACGCCCTGCTCAAGTGCGCGGTCCCTGAGCTCTCCAAGTGTAAGGAGTTCCTCCATCTGGGCCCTGTCAGTGGCGTCGGTGAGGCAGCCCGGGCGCAGCGCGTCCCCGAGGCTCAGGGTCACGTCGTATTTTTTTGCGATCTCCAGCAGGCGGTCGTAATCCGCAAACAGAGGGTTTTCCTTCTCGTTTACGACCATCCACTCTAAGAGGAATGAGCCCCCGCGGCTTACGATGTCCATGGTTCGGCCCTGGCTTTTCAGGCGCTCAACAGCCCTTAGAGTAAGCCCGGAGTGCACGGTGACAAAGTCCACTCCCTGAGCACAGTGCTCTTCGATGGCGCCAAACATGTCGTCTGCGGTCATCTTTGTGATGCTTCCGTGGGCCTCTGCCGCTTTTATGGCCCCTTCGTATATGGGGACCGTGCCCAGGGGGATGGAGGTATTCTTTATAATGTGCTGGCGGAGCTCGCGGATGGGGCCGCCTGTGGACAGCTCCATGACAGCGTCACAGCCAAGGCGCAGGAGCATGGCGAGTTTTTCTTTTTCCTCTTCAATGGATATGCGGTCCTTGGAGGTGCCGATATTGGCGTTGACCTTGGTGAAGAGGTCAAGGCCTATGCCAAGGGGGGCTATATCGCGCAGTGTGTTGCGGGTGATAACGGCAAGGCCCTGCGCGATATGCTGGCTCAGGCGCTCCGGCGCAATGCCCTCTTTCTGAGCGCACTGGCGGACCTCATCTGAGACCGCCCCATCTCTGGCGGTTTCTATGCGGGTCATTTCAATACTTTCAGAGTCTTCAGTGCGGCCTGTTTGATGTCCTTGGCCCCGAATATGCCGCTGATCATGGAGCCGCCGAAGGCACCGCGGTCAACCACCTCTTTGATGTTCTCATAGTTGATCCCTCCGATGCCAAATACAGGTATCCTGAGCTTTCTGGCCACGTTCTCCAGGGTCTCCGACCCAAGGGGTTTCATGCCCTTCTTGCTCTCTGTTGTGTAAACCGGCCCCAGGGTGACGAAATCTGCTCCCTGGCTCTGCGCGCGCAAGGCCTCGTCCATTGAGTGGCAAGACACCCCTATTATCAGCCTGGAGGCTATCCTCCTTACAGCGTAGGGCGGTATGCTCTTCTGGCCGAGGTGCACGCCGTCGGCCTCGATGGCGATGGCAATGTCCACGCGGTCGTTTATGAAGAGGCGCGCGTCGGATTTAAGCGTGAGCGCCCGCATCTCGTAGGCCAGGCGCAGCAGGTCCCTGGTCTTGAGGTCTTTCTCCCTCAGCTGTATCGCCCGCACTCCTCCTTTAAGGGCCAGTTGGGTGGCCTCCAGGAGGTTCATGTCAGGGTGGAGCTTTCTGTTGGTTACAAGATAGACTTGGAAGTCCAGGTCAATCGGCTGGTAAGAAATAGCCTTTTTCATTTCAGTCTCTAGCGCAATCATAATAACATCCCTTCGAGCGGACTGCTTGCAGTCGCGTATAATTTTTTCTGAATACGGCCTGCCTTGCAGGCAAACCTCCCTGCCAATACTGCGTGTTTCATGGCCTCGGCCATGGATAATGGGTCCTTTGCTCCAGCTATGCCGGTATTAATCAAAACGGCGTCACAGCCGAGTTCCATTGCTATTGTTGCATCAGATGCAGTGCCCACCCCTGCGTCCACCACTACGGGGATGTCCAGGGTCTCAAGTATTATCTTTATGTTGTATGGATTGCGTAAACCCAGGCCGCTTCCGATGGGCGCGCCAAGCGGCATGACCGCCGCCGCACCCGCATCCACGAGCCTCCTGGCCATAATGGGGTCGTCATTGGTGTAGGGCAGGACGATGAACCCTTCCTTTGCCAGTATCTCCGTGGCCTCCAGAAGCCCGATAACGTCCGGGAATAGGGTCTTCTCATCGCCGATGACCTCAAGCTTTATGAGGTCCGACACCCCTGCCTCGCGCGCGAGCCGTGAGTAGCGGAGCGCGTCCTCCACGTTATAGCACCCTGCGGTGTTTGGCAGTATCTTGTATTTCTTCGGGTCTATGAAGTCCAGCAGGTTCTCGCTCTTGCGGTCGGTAACGTTCACGCGCCGAACGCTCACAGTGACCACGTCCGTGCCCGATGCCTCGATGACGCGGGCTGTCTCCTCGAAGTCCTTGTACTTGCCCGTGCCCACCCAGAGGCGGGAGGAGAACTCTATACCCTTTATGATCAGTTTGTCTTCCATTGTCCTTGCTTTAGTGCCCGGCCCTAGCCCCCGCCCATGAAGCTGATGATCTCAACCACATCGTTCTCGCCAAGCGGAGTGCTCCCTAAGTCAGCCTTCTTAAGCACCTTCATGTTAAGTTCCACAGCAACGCGGCCCG
>SDBV01005482.1_pt1 | contig 17896 bp, 11 predicted proteins | sample 2277081 | NCBI WGS metagenome assembly SDBV01 (sample SAMN10402039, study PRJNA504765) | marine sediment metagenome | isolation source: marine sediment core GS10_PC15, 223 cmbsf | place: Arctic Ocean: Southern Knipovich Ridge | collected 2010 | reverse complement strand
TCCTCATCCTGCGTGTGTCGGCGATGAAATCGCTCACTCTTCCGGCTTCTTCGGGATGATGGCAGGCCTCGCAGCGGGCATTGCAATCGGCGCGATGGTTGCCGCTACCGTCGCGACCGGAGGGCTGGCGGGTGCGCTTATTGTCGGCGTATGCATGGCCGGCGGCTTGAGTCTCGGCAGTGCGCTCGCCTCCGCTAGCCAGAGCATGGGTAGCAACTGCGGCACGATCACCAGCGGGTCACATACCGTGACCTTCGAGGGGAAAGCTGCTGCACGCGTCACCGATGTCACGTCCTGTTCCAAACACTCGAGTTCGCCAGAGCCTCTCGTTGAAGGTAGCAAGACGATCACGATCAACGGGCTTCCGCTCGTGCGCATCGGGCATTCGACGCATTGCAGCGCCAAGGTGAATTCAGGCCGTAAAAGCATCTGGGCTGACCGGACAACGGGACAGTATGGGCCGAAAAATCCGGAGCTGACCGCCGGCGAGGAGTTCTTCGCCGGTTTGCTCGGCGGGCTGCTCGGCGCGAAGCTAGGTGGCATGCTTGGCGATGCGCTGGTGAAACGCGAGCCGACTGAGTCCGCGGAAGTGTCCGGGAAGAAGGACGAGACCTCGACCTGCAAGGAAGATCCGGTCGATGTGGCAACCGGCGAGATGGTCGATATTCGCACGGATATTTCGATTCCGGGTGTCTTGCCTTTGCAGTTCTCCCGGCGTTACCGGACACGTTCAGGCGACTCAGGACTTCTTGGGCCGAAGTGGTCAACCAGTTGGTCTCAGCGCTTGACGTTCCAGGATGGACACCTCGTGCGTTTCCACAACGGAGTCGGTCAGGCGATCACCTTCATCGCCCCCGAAGCCGGCCTTGATGGGATCAATCTGCGTGAGCCACGCTATCGCCTGATCGGCAAGCGTGATGAACCGCGCGTTCTCGATCATCAGACGCGGCAGGTATTGGTGTTTGCGCCGCTTGTCGACGGAGGTGCATCAAGGCTGGAGCGTATTGAGGATCTGAGCGGCAATGCCGCCACCTTCTACTACGATGGGGAAGGCCGCCTCGTCAGTGTCGCGCATACGGACGGCTACCGGCTCGACATGAAGTACCACGGTGCGAAACGCGAAATCGAGCAGGTCGTCCTGCACGACGTGTCGGGCGACCCGCAGACGCTGGTCGCCTACGGATACGACGGATCGATGCTGGCCGATATGGCGAGCTTCCAGCACGGCCACTTTCATTACACGTACGACGCAAACGGCTGGATGACGAGCTGGCGTGATACCGACCAGACCGATGTCCGGTATCTCTACGACGACGTCGGCCGTGTGATCGAAACTGGTACCCAGCAGGGGTACCATACCGGACGTTTTATTTACGAAGACAGTCGAACGCGCGTCATCGACGGTGATGGCGAGTGGGTTTACGAATACAACGACGACGGCCTGGTCACGGTTGAGACCAATCCGCTTGGCCATACAACCGTGCGGGAATGGGGACTCGGACGGTTGCTGTCGCAGACGGACGCACTTGGTCGGCGCACGGAATTTCAATACGACGAACGCGGTAATCTTATCGCGGCTCTGGAGGCCACGGGTAGCACGACGCGGTTCGAATACGATGACAATCGTTTGATGACTGCGGTCGTTCTGCCTGCCGGTGGACGTGTCAAATTTGAGTATGACCATCTTCAACGCCTGACTGAACGTACCGCACCGGATGGAACGGTCAGGCGTTACCGCTACGGCGAGCGTGGAGAGCTCCTTCGCGTCGTGAATGACGATCGTGAAACCCGGTTCGATTACGACACACAGTTGCGGCTAGTCGGCACCCGTTTCCCGACGGGAGCCAAATTTCGTACGGTATTCGATGTACTGGGACGTCTGGTCGAGGAAGTTGATCCTGACGGTAACGCCTGCCGATACGAATATGTAGCCGGACCGGACAATCCACGTGGCGCAGTTTCGCAAGTCACGCAACCGGATGGCGCTGTAGTACGCGCCCGCTACAACAGCGAGGGTCTGCTGATCGAGCAGGTCGACCCGCTCGGACGCACAGCCCGACGCGAGTACGGGCCGTTCGATCTCGTTACCGCGTCGGTCGATGCCGCCGGCCATGTCACCCGTTTCGAATACGATCATGCAACGAGGCTGACGAAGGTTGTCAACGCACTGCACGAGACATGGGAGTACTGCTACGACGGAGCAGGCCGGCTGGTCACGGAGATCGACTGGGGTGGCCGCACGACGCACTATGACCGGGATGCCGTTGGCCGGTTGCTGGTGAAGACGCTACCAGATGGTGGGCAATGGCGCTATGGATATGATCCATCTGGTCGTCTCGTAACGGTCGACGCGGGCGACGTCAGACTGGGCTACACCTACGACGAGGTCGGCCGCCTTGCGACTGCCGAAGTGCAAGGTGAATCGCAGCACCTCACGTGCTTCGCCTACGACGACAAGGGTCGTCTGATTGGAGAGGAACAGCATGGCCACCTGCTGAAGCACGTCTATGACGCACAGGGTCGACGCAGTGCGCGAATAACACCGCATCGGGAAACGCAATATGAATACGATGCCCTCGGTGCACTGACGAAGGTCGGCCCGATGTTGATCCTGCGCGACAAGCTCGGACGGGAAGTAGGACGTCAGGCGAGCGAATTCGCCATGCAGAGGCAGTACGATGTTTTGGGGCGCATGCATCGCCAAGTTGCCGGGCCAAGATCCGCGTTTGATGGGATGCAGGCAGACCCTGTGGGTGCGTTAGCGGCACTCACGCGTCAAACATATACCTACGACGATGCGGGGCAACTTCAGCGGATTGATACTGATACAGACAGCGTGAGCTACTTGCACGATGAGCGCGGGCAGGTCGCCGCCGTCCATAGTCTTCGTCAACCTTCCGAGCACTACAGTTACGACGCGAACCTCAATATCGCGGCGCACGGCCGGCAGGGGCCGGCCGACTCCCATCATTACCTGCAAGGCGGACTGCCCGAGCGCGTTGGTTATGCCCGCTACAGATACGATTCCCGTGGCCGAACTATCGAGAAGACGGTTGAGCAGCCGGGCTTCAGACCGAAGATCTGGCAATACACCTGGGATGGATTGAATCGGCTCGTAAAGGTTCGGACGCCCGAGAAACAGGTCTGGGCGTATCAGTACGATGCGTTTAGCCGTCGGGTCGAAAAGAAGCAGGTTGGCGCGCGGAGCGCGGTCAGGTTCCTGTGGGACGGGCATAGACTGGCTGAAAAGTGGCAGGAGAAAGACGGCACGACGGGATTTGCCACGACGTGGCACATTTCGCCGACGGACTTTGCTCCGCTTGCCCAAGAAACAGACCGCGGGATATATCCGGTGGTTTCTGACCAGGTGGGCTTGCCTAAAGCGCTGTTTGACGACCAAGGCAAGCGAATCTGGAGTGGCGGCCATACGCTGTGGGGCCGATTGCTCACTGGCACAAATGCGTCGAACGATGATGGCTCGGTGGACACGACGTTACGATTTCCTGGTCAGTGGGAAGATAGTGAAACGGGCTTGAGCTATAACGTCCATCGGTTTTACGATGCCGACTCGGGAATGTATCTTTCGCCGGATCCGATCGGGCTGTCAGGAGGGGCGCGAACCCAGGGATATGTTGCTCACCCCGACAAGTCAGTCGACCCACTTGGTTTGTCGGGCTGCGCTTTTCAGGATTTTCTGCGGAAAAAATGGGGGGCAAGGAATGTCGACGACGCGTTGGCCGCAAAACGCGCGAATCCAGCCTTGGACAACATCCTTACGGATAACGAATACTTGGCGGTTCGCGGTTACACTTCGAACCTGTACGAGGAAATCAATCCGGCCCTGCGTGCAGGAGACCCGGGCGAATGGTCGGACTTGACGTCGGAGGCATCAAATGGCCTCAGTAAATTAGCTGAGAATGGCTATGCGTACACTGGAGATGTTGTGCGTAATCTGCGGCTCACTGACGCGCAGGTAGACCAGTTGTTCCCTGCTGGTGGCGTGTTCCAGGACAAGGCCTTTTTGTCAACGACTTCGGATTTGGACGGCGTTTTTCCGGGTAACGTAACCGCGCAGATAGTGTCGAAAACCGGAGTTTCGGTAAGTTCGCTGTCTGAGTATCCGCGGGAAGCAGAAGTCCTGTTCAAGCCTGGAACCTCGTTCAACGTCCTCGACCGGACGCAAGGTGACACTCCAGGCAGTTGGAACATAACGTTGGAAGAGCAGTGATGAGCGCGAAAGATTCAGCATTGAGCGAGGAACAGAAAGACGCGGTAAAGCGCTCCGTCGAGCGTTTCACCAGGCGAAACCAATATCCGGCGGATATGGGCTTCCAGCCTTACTCGAGAAGATTCAGCAACGAATCCATTGACCTGAAAACTCCGTGGTTGGCGGAGTATTTTCGCTATCGTAATCGGCATCCGTTAGCTCGTAGTGCTGACCTTCTGGCTGTCCTTGGCCAACTTGGCGCGGACAACTCCGAACTCGCGAACAGGTTTCGCGGCTCGCTATTGGGCTTGGCGATTGGAGACGCATTGGGCACCACACTGGAGTTCGCGCCACGTGATAGCGGAACGGTAACTGATATCGTGGGCGGTGGCCCGTTCAATCTAAAGGCCGGCGAGTGGACCGACGATACAAGCATGGCCTGCTGCCTCGCTTACAGTCTGATCAAGGTCGGCAAATTCGACGCGAAGGACGTAATGCAGGCGTTTTCATACTGGTATCGGTTCGGTGCTTACAGCCCGACGGGGAGGTGCTTCGATATCGGGGGGACAACCCGCGCTGCGATTGATCGGTATCTTGCAACTGGCGATCCGATTGCCGGCTTGACGGCCCCAAGCGCGGCGGGCAATGGATCGTTGATGAGATTGGCTCCTGTCGTCTTGCGTTACTCGAGCAATTTCGAAGACGCCGTTTACTTTGCCGCCGAAAGCTCGCGATTGACACACGGCGCGCAGGAAGCGGTGGACGCATGTCGCTTTTTCGCCGCGCTGCTATGGGGAGCTTTAGCTGGCGTGCCCAAGGCGGTCCTCTTGAGTGACAGATATTCGCCGATTCCCTCGTATTGGGATCGCTATCCACTGGCTCCAGCGGTCGAGCGGGTTGCGCGAGGATCCTACAAGAATAAGTCGCGTAAAGACATTTCATCCTCGGGTTACGTAATCGACACACTTGAGGCCGCTTTATGGGCTTTTCACAACAACAATGGGTTCGAGTCCGGCGTGCTTGCCGCAGTCAACCTTGCAGACGATGCAGATACGGTTGGGGCCGTGTTTGGTCAACTTGCTGGAGCGCACTACGGGGAAACCGGCTTACCAGTCAAGTGGATTGTGAACACGCACGCTGCGCACGGGTTCTACCACTTCGCGCAGGATTTGTCCGACCTGATGCGATCGACCAAAGACCCGGCCTGAAGCTGTTGCGGGTTAAGCCAATCTTTGGTGCCGAGCCCAAATTGCCGAGCCGCGTGAGTTGTATCTGCGACTTCTGCCCAAGCCACGGCGGCTCAGTAGGTCGGCGAACCAGGTGCCCCAAAAGCAGTTGGTGCCTTAAGTATGATCGGTACCGCAACGTGACGCGATATGGGACCTCGGTGAGGCGAACCGGGGAGACAGTCGCGTTTGCCCCGACGCGGCTAAGGTCGCGAACGATTTTCGTCACTGACCGCAATTGCCATGAAATTCGTAGATTACTTTGTTTCGGCAGAACATCGGCTCTCCGTTGGCAGAGAAGCGGATTCACGAAAGTTCTATCTTTCCATTCCGGTCAGCAATCGCCTTGTCGATTACGAGGAATATTACGAAATAACGGAATTCGAGGCGGAACGGTTTCGAAATGACCCAGATCTGGCGCGGCAGTTTGCGGAGAGGTGCCGGAACAGAATGATGGACGATGCTCTCATCATCAAGCCCGGCTCCGACCGTGGTGTAGCGAACTAGGAAAAATAAAGCTCGAGTACCCACTGTGCGTTTCCATGGTCCGGCGAAGCCACGGTTTGCCAAAGGCGTGAGGTATGGTTTGCTTACGATCGATGAAAACGTTCGCGCTGCACGGGCCTGCTCCAACGGAGTTTGTCATCAGTTCTGCCCTGCCGGTTGAAAATCTCCTCCTAGCCGCGATGGAATGAGATCGATTCAGCGCGGTTCAACTGGTCTGGCGATAGGATTCGCCGTTTGTTTACAAGACCTCTTGCCCGCGCCTCGATCTGTTATCACGGGCCACGGGAATATTTTCTACTTCTTACTAGTGTGGCTGAGTGTTCCTTGCAGACGTCATACATGCCCTGCACGACGGGCGATGTGTAGTTCAATGTCCATCCGTCCGCGAACAGCCCCGCGAGAATTACCCTGTCCCGAAAGCAAGGAAAAACGAGGAACTGGGGTGCAAGATCGACGGAGGCTCGCCCCAGTTCTATCCGCTCAAGCCAACCGCATTCCTCCGCCAACGTTCCCAAACCGATACGCACGGCCTCGACCAGGTGATCGGTTCTCAGCCACGTCCCGGCCGTTGCGCGACTGACCAGTTGAGCAACAACGATATAGCAAAGCAAGTGCGTCCGGGCAGTCGGACTGAGCCTGTCAGAATCATGCCCTCTCATTTCGACCTCGCTCAGTTACTGAACCAGACTTGATAATAAAACCTGATGCTTTCAGCTTGGTTTCGTTCGCGGTCGAGCCTACGGCCCAATTCGTTCGCAATCCTGTTGTCCTGATACATTCCAATCAGTCCGCGCACGGAAACTACCTTGATCGCCTGTTGAAGTCATTCACTGCATTGCCGACGCGGCGACCTCCTAGGTAACGACGCTAAATTGCTGCTGTTCAAGCGAAACGGTTTCGACAATTGTTTCGAACTCAGCGAGAAGGTCGGGTTGCCGCTGTCGCAGATATTGAGCAACAGGCTCGTTCTCCAGAAGCTTGGCGAGATATCCCTTCGCCAGCACTAGATTCAGTACATCCTGTCCATAGGTCTGCTCGACAAGTTTGTATTGCCCCTGCAGATTACTCATCTCCCGTTCCATCTTCGCCATCTGTTCAGGCGTGACGCCGGTCAGCTTCGGTGGCTTTTTTCCGTCAACCAGTCGCGCGGCGGGCGTCGCGACGAGGAGCGCCTCGGCGTACGGGACGGTTACGTTGTTTGCCGCTATCATCAGTTCGACGCATTCGACCTGCCGCGTCGGTTTCATTTTTCGAATCGCGCGGGCAAGCTCCACCGAAAACTGGCGATCCCCCAGGAGTTCTGCAGCCTCGGGACAGATGCCGTCCAGCAGTGAAAGTTTCTTGAGAATCTGCGACACGTCCATGGCGAGAGCCTTTGCCAACCTCTCCGGCGACACGCCGCGTTCGACGACGCGCCGGATCATATAGTGCTCCTGGATGGTGGACAGCCGATTGACGCGGTTGTTGTAGGTGTAGCTCTCGTCGTCCGTCGCAACCAGGCAGGATGCCTCGACAAATCCGAGCTGCTGCATCGCGATGAGGCGTAGGTGGCCATCGAGCAGCAGGTGTTGCCCCGTACCCGGGTGCGCCGCTGTGATGGACAGTGGCTCAATCAGTCCGATCTCCTCGATCGAGGCCTTGATCTGTTTGAACTTGCGGGAATCGATGATATTCGCCGTGGTCTTGCGCGACGGCAAGATGCACACTACCGCAACGGATAGAGGTTCGGGAATGAAACCGAGTGTCACGCCTGTCATGCGATGCTCCCGCCCGACCATACTCGCTCGGCGAGATATTTGGGCAATGTCGCGAGTTCTTCCGCGCGCAACAGATTGACGAAGTTTTCATCAGCGAACATTTGCCGAAGCGCGCCGACGACGAACATCAGTCGCTGCTGCGCAAACTCAGCTTTCCGTACCATCGACTTCTGGCGTTCGACCTCATGCTGGTAGGTCCGCACCAGACTCGATGTTGTCACATCCGCGAGCTTGCTCGACATATTGCGAGCCGCGGAGCGTCCAAGTGTCTTTCGCCGTTCGACGATGCGACGGGCTTCCATCAACCGCTTGCCGCGCAATTTGCCGGATTCATACGCCTCCTGCAAAGCAGCCTGGATCGCAGCGTCATCGTCACCGGCTCCCACAATAGTAAGCGCAGCGTTAAGTGGAATCCGTCCCTTCTCTACTGCAATGACCAGCCGCTCTTCACCGTGATGCAGTAGCGTCAGGATGCCCTGCACATAGGATTGGGTCAGTCCGGTTTTTTCTGCGATCACCTTCGGGGTATATCCCTGCTCCTGCAATTGCTGGATGCCGGCGAGGAGTTCGAGCGGCCGGCATTGGCGCCGCGCGATGTTCTCGGCGAGGCTCATGATGAATGCGTCTTCGTCGCTAACGTCGACGACCAACGCAGGGATAGTCGTTTCGCCGAGCGACCGGAAAGCCTTAAGGCGTCCTTCGCCGCATACGAGCAGAAACTTCTCGACACCATCTGCAGTAGCACGCGGGGTGACCTTAATCGGCTTTTTCAGGCCGATCGCCCCTATGTTGCCGACGATTTCATCGAAGACGTGACCATTACGCTCGCGCGGATTGATGACTTCGATCTGATCGACCGGAATCATCCGGACCTCGCCCGTCGCATGCTGCGGGTTCATGCCACCCTCCGAAGTCGGGCCCGCTCAGCCATGCCGTACAGATAGTCAAGCGTGTCGAAGCGGTAGCTCTCAAACTCAATCCCGTTCTGGTCGGCAAGGCTGATGCGCGGCTGACCGAAATCCAGTCGCGGTAGCAGGTAATAGTCGAGTGCTCCCGAATTCGCGTGATCGAGCCGGACGGCTACAGTGATATCCGGCAGCAGACTGGTGTCAAAGCGTACCTTCCAGTGATTGCGACCGTTGTCGTTTGTCTGGCAGCGAGCGAGAACAAGGCACGCCGTGAACTCGCTGTTGACGGTGAGCATGTCGGTTGCCGGGTCGCGAAATACAGCGCCACCGAGATCGGCGATTTTCTTCTCCGTCTGCGCAACGATTTCGGGATGCAGTTGCCGGAGGAACCGGTTGGTCTCGAGATAGCGATAGTCGCGCCCGGGTGTGAAGCCTACGGTCTGGTACGCGCGAATCAGGCTGCCGAATCTGTACATATAAACGGAGCTTGACGGCATCCCATCCGTCTCGTCGATCACCAGACCGGAGAGGAACCCACGATCGCGGTAAAGGTTGCGTAGGCGCTGAATCAGCTCCTCGTTCGAATAGCGCCGGGCGCGCGCCCGCATGATTCCCTGTGCCGTGTAAAACACCTCGCTCGGTACGATTGACTGAAATGCACCTTCCTTCCGGATCCACATATCCGGCGAATTCACGACGCGCATCTTTTTCAGTTTGAACGACACGCGGTTATAGACGTTGTTGCCGATGTATTTCTCGTTGGTCAGTACCTCCCGTACGGTCGCCCGTGTCCATTCCCGATCGAGATTGGTGCGAATCCGCATGCCATTCAGTCGAGCCGCAATTTCATACTCGTTTAGCGATTCATCGATAAACCAGCTGTAGATCAGTTTTACGATCCTTATCTCGCTTTCGGGTCCTGGCATCAGTATGACGCGATCGGTCTGCAGGCTCTTGTGTTCGCCTCGCTGAAGTTCAGCTTTCATGATCCCGTGCTGATCGATGAGTACACGGCGCAGACCATAGCCGGCCGGTCCTCCTTGCCGGAATCCGAGTTCGATCAGCCGGCACTGTCCGGCAAACACCTTGGCGGACAGTTCGCGGCTATATTCACCGGCCATCGCCCGCTTTACGCCTTTGACGATCGTCGAGACCGGTGAGCCATCGTTTTCGAACTGTTCGGCGCAGTACGCCACCTGGATGCCGGCACGCGTGCAGATGTATTCGTAGTAGGCGCTTTCATCCGCGTTCTGGAATCGCCCCCAGCGACTCACGTCATAGACGACGATCACCTTAAAATCTGCTCCGCCGCTCTCGACATCATGGATCAACTGTTGCAGCGCATGGCGCCCGTCGATGCGCAGCCCACTCTTGCCATCGTCCGCGTAGGTTCGAACGATATTCAGGCCGCGGCGTGCTGCGTATTCGCGGATCCGGTCGCGCTGGTTCTCGGTGGAGTATTGCTGGTGCTCGGTCGACATCCGAACGTATTCGGCCGCCCGTATTGAGGGTGTCGGCGCGGCAACGGCATCTCCTGTGTGAACGAGTGACACGATCCTGCTCCTGCCAGCGTCGAATCCTCGCTCACGCAACCTACGCGTTCGGCAAGGCGCCGGGCAACGCAGGTCTGACCTTACACGCCCGTGCATCGTATGCGCTGCGGCGTTTGATTGAGAGCGGGTACAAGGCAAAGGTAGCAGGTCCGGTGTGGAAGTCGATCACGTCATCTCTTTGCAATCACGTATGGGTGGCCCGTTCGGTGCCGATAGCACCGCGATGTGGACGGTGCACGCGTTCATCTTTGCAATGCCGGTTTCAACAGCACGACGCAGTATGTAGAAGCCGGATGCGAGCGGCCGCGGCGGAGGAGACGCGTCCATGTTTGCAACTGGGCTGGAACTGCGCTGTGCGTTGCGACTTCGTTGCATTGCGCAATTGCGCTCGCGATACGCCGGATGCGTTGCGCGGTATTGACGCCAGTAATCGGGGTGACGGACCCGCCATTTCGCCTGCGCCCGTGCCTGGTTGTCGCGATAGTCGGCATCGCCGCGCAGATGCTCCCGTTGCCAGCGCCGCCGCCGTTCGCGCTGACATGCGGCGGCCGAGCAATATCGTTGATTGGGGGTCTGCAGAAGAGGATGAAAGGCTTTGCCGCAGGCCGCGCAAAGGCGGGTCGATTTCATGATTGCGCTCGATGCTGTGAATGCGATGGGCGGGCGTCGGTGGGTCGAGCGGCGATGTGAAAGATGGCCTCTCGACGCCGGTGAAGCGAGGGTTCTTGGGGCGCAAAATCGGGGTCACACCAAAACGCTACTACTTTGGCGCGAGTGTAGGCCAGTTGCGCTAACTTCGTCACACCCGACAAGACACTTGTGGCGCGACCTCGCGCAAGTCTTTGATTTTTTGTATGCGCGGTCTCATTTACTCTGGCGCCCTACGAGCGGCGTAGGGAGCCAGAGTATGTGCGACTGGCGCCACAGTTTTGCGACTGTGGGACAGAGTTAGTGCGACTGGCCTATTTGTTAGATATGAAATGACCGCCAATATCGCGGGCGTAGGCGGTGGGACCTACATGGGACTGACGTCACAGTTTTGAGGCTGGCATGCGCTAGAAGCCGCGAACAACCTAAAATCGCGTTCGCAATGCGAAGGTCGGGAGTTCGATCCTCCTCCGCGCAATTGACATCGCCCCGGCTTCGCCAGCGCCTCGGCTGGTTGCCTCGCCTTTGCTAGCCATGCCGTGCGACGATGCAGGGCAAGGTCGAGCGTACGAATGTGTGCGGGGTAGACGAACAATTGCCCAAGACCGTCGCGTCGTCGCTGCCACTGTCCATCGAGCCTTTGCGTCGGCATTCCTCCTCTCACCCGCCAACGCCCTACTCCACCGTACAAATCGCGCCTACCGCAATAGCAACCGATTGTGCGTTCGTGAGGTCAGCGCGGTTGTGGTCATGCGCATTAAAAAAATCATAAAAACTAGATTGCGATAGCGTTTCCAATTGAGTCGAAACAGAATCCATCAATTTCTGGATGTAAATATCATTTACCTGGAAAAGCGATTTGAGTTAGAGCGAAAAAGATATTCTTAAATATATCCACGCCAACCCCAGATCATGGATTTTCTGTTTTTGGGCGGATTTTTCATTTTCCTTCGCAATTTGCCACTCGGGAGTAGAGCGCAGTATGCTGGCAGGGATATTTTTCATCCGCAAACCGTTGTTGACATAAAAGTGACAGCACTGGGAAATTTCGTACGCAATAGGCGCAGGGGGCTTCGCCTGACACAGGTCGCTCTCGCACTTCGTATGGGCGTAGATGACGCGTACGTCAGCGCCGTCGAAACGGGCCGCCGTGTTCCCGATGGCAGTTCCTTTCTCGAGGCGTTGGGCCGAGCACTCGAGCTGGACGAAGATGGATTGCGTCAGTTGGTTGACGCTTCAAGGCGCTCGCAGCGATATCTGCGCTTGCCCGAAGAACTATCGGAGCGCAAACAAGAGCTGATTTCGGCGCTGGTTGAGGACGTGAGGCTACCCGCGATCTCGCCGTCCGTATTTCGCCCCAGATACATGTTTGTAGAATCAACGGATCTGGGCAGACCATTCACCCTTCAACGCCCGCCTCCCGCGCGACACCCCTCCCACCCAATCCGCCCAAAAATCACCTTAAGCTTCGCCCCCCGCACCGGATTCAACATAACCGCCTGCGCAACCCTCCCCTGCAAATGCGCCCGAAAATCCGCACGCCCCTCCCGATTCTGCGAAGCAGCCCCATACCGAACACAATTCGTCAAAATCGCCTTAAGCCTATCGAACTCACTCCGCGCGAGATTCGGATGCCGGTTCACCACCACCCCAGCCAGGTGTTGCCTGGCACCGCGCCGCATCACCCGCGTCTTGCGCAACTGAATCGAGAATCCCTCTTCGAGCGCGATAGCAGCCACCCGAACTTCAAATCTCTCAATGATCCGCGCCAGATCCTCACCACCAGAAAACGCCAGATCATCCGCATACCGCGTATAACTCGCCCCAACCGCACGCGCCAGCCCCTCAAGCCGCAGATCAAGCCGATACGCACACAGATTAGCCAGCGCCGGCGACGTAGGCGCACCCTGCGGCAGATGCCGCGTCCGATATCGCTGCCGCTCCAGCCAGTCCATCCTGTCGCGCACATCCGCAGCCAGCAAACGCGCACTGGGAACCCGATTCGTACAAAGTGCAGTAAGAGCCCGCGCAACTTCCAGCGGATACCCCAACGTCCGCATAAGCGCATGAACACGCGGAGCATGAACCGACGCAAAAAAATCCGCCAGATCAAACCGAACCACCACGGCCTTCCCGGCATGCGGCGCGGCATAAGTCACAGTGTTACGCCCCTTGCGGAACCCATGCACACAATCGTGCACCGGAACCCGCTCAAGCAGACCGTGCAGAATCTTGCGCTGCAGACTCCGCAAGCGCGACTTCGGAATCTCGATCAACCGGCACCGGCCATCGCGCTTCTCGATCGCCTTGTATGTGTAATGGTGCAGCGGCGAATCTGCACCGCGCGCTGGCACACGCCACCGGTCTGCAAGCCAATCCAACTCGCCAGCCTCGACTTCCAGCCATGCAGCCAAATCACCGAGCGTAGGCAACTGCGGCAACGCAACCTCACGCAAGCGCGGCGGAGGCAGCTTCTGCACCGGTGGACGCCGCAGCAGGCGCACGACGAAAGGCCGCGTGTCACTACGCCAGGCAGCAACGAATCCCGGTGTATTCGCCACCACCATCGACACTTCGCTACTTTCGACGCTATCCCAACGTGCTCCGAAGCGCTTGACCACCTCGCGCACCAAGCCCAGCATCCAATCCAACCGGACACCTAACGAAGCGCTCATGCGCTCGACCATCGAATCCGGTTCGGCCGGCCCCGCGAGCATGGCGTCGGCAATGGCATAGGTGATCTGTTGCAGGGAAGATAAGCGCATAGCGTGAAATGAGGCGGGCCGGCGAGTCAACGCGTCTGGTGCTGCGTGAGCTCTCTTGCGTAGGACGCAAAGCTGGCTCATGCGACGAACTGCGGAGATCATGCCGATCCACGGGGTAGCCCCGTAGTGCCTGGAACGTTGACTGCCCGGCCCTTGGCAAGCTTGACCCGCCGTCCCGCGAGGTGACAATAATCGAGCGCCAAACGGCTGTCAACGCTCGGGTCTATTCGCGCACTTTTAAGATAGATGAGACTCGACTTCGCGCGTTATGCGCTCGACACCGATGCGCCGGCCAGGCATCAGTTGTCGTGCGTGTCATCGGAGATCAAACCCGCCCCGGTATCTCCAGATCCAGCAACGCCGAACTAACCGATTTCCCGTGCGCATCAATCGCCAGCGAACGCGTCACCCCACCCCCAAGCGCATTTTTCAAAACAAAATTCATCGCACCGATCAGCGGCAGCTCATAGCGAATCACTTCACCACGCACGACATCGCTCAGATGGGCCTTAACCCGCTCCGCCGTGACATGCAAAAGCAGATGCGCATAGTCCTGCTCGTCATAGCAGATCACCGACACATTCAGCGTATCGCCCTTATCTCCAGTCCGCGAATGCGCGAGTTCCCTTAGCTTCATCTCAAACCTCCACGATCTCAAACGTGGGCTTCACCAGATCGCGCGGCAATAATACCGATTGCACAGCGACAACCTCGCGAGTGCTTTTACTCACACCACCGCCACCAGCCGGACCATTGGTATACAGCGTTTCCACTTCATTGCCTATCCGAACGGCATCTGCTTTGGACAATGTCCTCCCCGTCACACGAACCCTAACTTCATAAGGTTCCGCGTGGAAGCCACCAAGGGTCGACCCATAAAGCGAATCCACACCCATCAAATCAAAGCGCAGTTCACTCACATCCACCCCAATGATCGTCAGCCGCTCGCGCACGACATCCAGCGCTAACCGGCCACGCGCAACCGCGCCAGGACCACCATAAGAAATCTGTCCTTCGCCGATATACCCATCAACATAAGCCACCGAAACCTTAAGCGTTGCAGTGCGCTGCGTACCGCGCCCACCCACAACCCTCACACGATCCTTGCCCTCCTCCACAATCCTCACTTGCGTAAAATCGGCCACCACATCAGGCTGCAGATAGCGCTGCGGGTCGTGGATCTCATAGAGCAGTTGCTCCTTGCAGGTCGCAGGCGTCACGAAGCCCCCCGCATGCTCAACCTTGGTGATAACCACAGAGCCATCCGCCGACACCTCACCAATCGGAAACCCCAGTCGCGCGAGACCCGCAACGTCTTTAAACCCAGGATCAGCAAAGTACCCACCGGTAATCTGCCCGGCGCACTCCATCAGATGCCCAACCACAGTCGCTTGCCCAAGCCGGTCCCAATCGTCAAATCCCCAGCCGAACTCATGAATCAACGGCGCGGTGAACAGCGACGGATCCGCCGCACGTCCGGTCAGCACAACGTCCGCACCTGCTTCCAGCGCTGCCACAATCGGCGCAGCGCCAAGATAAGCGTTGGCGCTCACGATGCGCTCGTCGAACCCAGCCACGGCTTCGCCCGACTCTTCAAAGTGGCAATCACCGCGCCGCACCACATCGAGCACATCGTCACCGGTCACCGCAGCGACCTTCAAACCACCCAACCCAAGTGCTTTAGCGATCGAAGCCGTCTTACGCGCCGCAGCCAACGGATTAGCCGCGCCCATATTGGAGACGATCCGCACGCCATTACGCCTTGCAACCGGCAACACCGCCTGCATGCGCGCTTCAAGCAGCGGGTCGTACCCACTCTCAGGATCAATGCGTCGAGCCTGCTGCGCCAGCGCAATCGTTCGCTCAGCCAGGCATTCGAACACGAGATAATCGAGCGCGCCGTGCGTCGCCAGTTCTACCGCAGGCTCGATGCGGTCGCCCGAATACCCGGCGCCGGCGCCAATCCTGACAACCCGAGAAGGACTCGCTGTATTCATTGCAGTTCAACTCGATCAAAGAGGAAAAATACCCAGCACGACACAGGCGATCGTCATCACAATCGATGCGCCGAACAGGAGAGGAAAGGTGAACTTCTGATGGTCCGCGAGATCGATGCCGGTCAACCCGCACACGAGGAAGGTCGCGGGTGTCAACGGACTAATCGGAAAGCCGGTGGTCATCTGGCCCAGCAACGCCGCCTGGCCGATCTTCACTGCGGGCACGCCCAGTTGGCCCGCCACTTCAGCAATCACAGGCAAGACACCGAAGTAGAAAGAGTCCGGATCGAACAACAGGCTGAGCGGCATCGAAACCAGACCGAGCACAACCGGAATATGCGAGGCCATCGCGGCCGGCACGAAACCCACAGCCGTTTGCGCCATCGCCTTGAGCATTCCACTGCCTTGCATCACACCGGTAAAAACCCCGGCCGCGAGCAGAATCCCCGCCATCATCAACGCCGCGCGCGCATGCGCATCAATCCGCTGGCGCTGCATCTCGACATTCGGATAGTTCACGAGCAACGCCACGCACAGTCCAACCATGAAAACGAGCGCAGGCGGGACTTTCTCGCCCATCACAACCATCGAACCCAACACGATCACGGTCAGCACAATGTTGAACCAGAAGTTGCGCGGCCTGCGCAGCGCCTTCTGTTCCTCGCTCAGTTCGCGTTGCGGCATGGGCACGCTGCCCGCGGCTGCCGTGAGTCCAAGGCGTCTCTCTTCGCGGCGTCCGAGCCAGAAAGCCATCCCGAACACAAACACGAGACCAATGATCTGCACCGGAATCAGCGGATTGAATAGCTCGGAAATCGGCAGATGCAGCGAGGCCGAGGCGCGGATCATCGGCCCAGTCCACGGCAGGAAATTGATGCCTGCCGCCATCGACGCCGCCGCCGCCAGCACGCGCCGGTCCATGTTCAGGCGGTCGTAGAGCGGCAGCATCGCCGGGATGGTGACGAGAAAGCACACCGCGCCTGAACCATCGAGGTGGATCAGCAGCGCAAGCAGCGTCGTGCCCACGACAATGCGTGTCGGCCGGGTGCCGACGGTGCGCAGGATGCGGTCGATGATCGGATCGAGCGTGCCGGCATCGGTAATCGTGCCGAAATAGAGAATCGCAAACACGAACATACCGACCACGGGCGCGAGGCTCTTCAGCCCGTCGATCACGAACTTGCTGGTTTGCAGCCCGAAGCCGCCGATCAGCGAGGCCGCAATCGGCACGATGATCAGCGCGACCAGTGGCGACATGCGTTTGGAAAGGATCGCCGCGAGCAGAACGACGATGGTGGCCAGACCCAGTAGTGGCAGCACGTGGATGTCTCCGATCTTGTCTTTTAGTACCGACAAGCGTAGGTTCCATGCATGAATAGAGCAATTGAAATGATTTGATCGCAGTAATCACACTTCGTAATGGATCTGAATCTTCGCGAAATCCGCGCCTTTATCGCCGTTGCCGAAGCGGGCAGCTTTACGCGCGCCGCCGTGCGTCTGCACCTGTCCCAGCCTGCCTTGACGGTGCAGATTCGCCGGCTCGAGGAGACCTTGGGTGCGCGCCTTTTTGACCGCAACAGCCGCAACGTCGCACTGACGCCGGTGGGAAGGGAACTGCTGCCGGTACTGCAAAAGTCGCTGCGGGAGATGGAGCACGTGCTGCTCGACGCACGTGCGTTGAGCGATGGCTCGACCGGTACGGTGCGCATTGCCTGCTTGCCGTCCTTCGCCGCCAGCCTGCTGCCGGATCTTGTGCGTGAGTTCAGACGCGAGGTGCCGGGCGCGGCGTTCGATATCCGCGATGTGGTCGCAAGCGTCGTCAATCGCCTGGTGCGTAGCGAGGAGGCGGATCTGGGGCTAACCGGCGGCGAGCTGGTCGATCCCTCGCTCGAAGTGCTGTATGCCGGTGAGGACAAGCTGTGTATCGTTTGTCCGGCCGGTCACCCGCTCGCTCGCAAGCGCCGCATCACGCTGGAAAGCCTCGTGGATCATCCGCTCGTGCTGACCGCGGCGGGCACGAGCGTGCGCGCTGTCGTCGACGCCGCGTTCGAACAGGCGGGCGTAGCGCCCGTCCTCACCTGTGAACCGACGTACATGATGACTGCCGTCGCAATGGTCCGCGCCGGTTTGGGCCTGACCATCCTGCCGCGTTCATCACGAGAGATTCTCGCGGAATCGAGCGTGGTCGCGCGCGTGATCGACGATCCGCGCTTCGTCCGTCCTATTGCGCTCATCAAGAAGCGGGGCAGAACGCTGCCGCCGGTTTCGGAAGCGTTCTTGGCCGCAAGTTCCCCGGCATTGGACCAGACGAAGACAGCGAAGGGCAGG
>SDBV01005481.1_pt1 | contig 17901 bp, 15 predicted proteins | sample 2277081 | NCBI WGS metagenome assembly SDBV01 (sample SAMN10402039, study PRJNA504765) | marine sediment metagenome | isolation source: marine sediment core GS10_PC15, 223 cmbsf | place: Arctic Ocean: Southern Knipovich Ridge | collected 2010 | reverse complement strand
CCCACATCTCCATCTCGGCGGCGTGCGCGTCGCCCCAGTATATCCCCTCAACCACCTCGTCCTCGTAGACCTGCCCGGCCTGCACGTACACGCCGCGCATGGGCTCGGGCCCGACGTCCATTATGGCGTCGTCGTCGTCGATCTCGAGCTGGCGCACGTACCAGTTGCCGTGGTGGTCCACGCACACGATGACGGCCCCGTAGGTGTGCTTCTGCTCGGCGATGATGCCGGCGCGCTTCTGGATGTAGTTCCTCTGGGTGACGGTGCCCGTGCTGTAGTTGAACTTCGTGGGCTCGTCGGCCATGGACGCGACGCTCTCCATCGCTATCTTCGCGTGCGGCACGATGTTGGACTGGCGGCCGTTGTAGTCCTCGAAGGAGGTCAGCGGGTGGCGCGTGGTCGGGAGGATGTTCTGCTCGCCGCACCACACCAGCCCCGGCGCCAGGCCCACGCTCTCGTCCACGATGAAGGGCTCGGCCTCCGGGGCGTACCACAGCTCCCCCTCTACGTTGGCAGCCGTGCCCCCGTGCTTGCCGCGCTTCACGGCCTTCGGGCCGTAGGTCGCGAGCTGATAGGAGTACGTGCCGACCATGAGCTCGCAGCTCGCGTTCGGCAGGGCGTCGAGCCAGTCGTGGTAGGCCACCAGGTTGTTGAAGCCTGGGTGCAGCTTGGTGTTGTTCTGGATCGAGGTGAGTAGGTAGTACTTCACGTGGCCCTTGCGCGGCAGCGGACACTCCTTGCGCGTCGCGAGCTCCACGTGACCGCCCGCCACCTTGCCCAGTCTGGCGCCGAGCCGGCGTCCGGCCATGGCCAGTCTGCTGTTATACGTCTGGCGCTTGAGCCCCCTCGATCTCGCGGCCTCCGACCTGTTGCCGCTGCAGTCGTAGTAGGCCTGTACGTCGAGGCCCAGCTCCTCGTCGGATGTTGGTTTCGTCGCCATGCTCTTCTCCCGTTGTGTGGATTACGGTCCGGCGGGACCGCCGAATATGCCCTTTATCCAGGCCAGGGCCGCGGCGCTGACCAGGGTCAGCGCGCCGCTGCCTATGTACACGGTGCGCGACAGGCGGTCGACCCTCGAGTGTAGCTGGTCGTGCACCTTGTCGTTGCGCTCTATGTGGCTCTTCACCAGGTCGTGTGTGATCCTCGTGCGCTCGTCGATCCGGGCCAGCAGTGTCCGCGCTTCCTGTTCCATGCTACCTGTCCTCGGTCTTATCTGGCGGCGCTGCGTCGGGTGGCAGCTCGTTGCGGTAGTAGCGGAGGCGCCACATGACCTCCCTGACGAAGCGCAGCACCTCGGCCTGGTTGAGCGATAGGTCCTCGTAGTCCCGCGGCGTTATCCCGAAGTAGACCCAGTCGTCGTTCTTCGGCAGCGTCTCAGGGGTTAACACCTTCCACCGCAGTTCGCGCTGCTCGATCGGCCGGGGGTTTGGCAGCGGGGGCCTTTCCTCCGGGCGGTCCATCTGCAGGGCAGTGGTCAGCACGGACAGCACCGGAGGCACAGCTGAGCACGCGGAGAGCAGCACGAGTGCCAGCATTAATGCGACGCTCGATGAGGCCCGGCCGGCCCTTCGCCAGCCTGGTGAGGTTGTGCTTGGAGAATATTGCATTCAGTCGCCTCGTTTCCCTGGAGGCCTCATTGGCCACCTGCTGTAGCTGCCCCACGCGGGCCAGCAGCGTCTCTCGCGACGCCTTCCACTGCGCTATGGCGCCCTGCTGTACCCCTATGGTCTGCTTCTGCAGGCCCACCGCGGTCTCCAGCTTCGCGTTGTTCGTGTTGAGCACGTTGATGGTCTTCAGCAGGCCGGTGTAGTGGCTGTATGCCAGGGTCGTCATGGTGCCGACGACCGCGACGACGACGCCGGCTATGATAAGCTTCGTGGCTATGCCCCCGAGCCCGAACACTGGCCTACGCCTTCAGCTCGAAGTGCGGCCCGTCCACCGTGGCGTTCCGGCCCTGACGCCCGCGCTTGGCCACGTACTCCGCGACCAGCACCCTAGGCTCGAGCGTGGTCGTGTTGATGACCTGCCAGCAGCCTCCCCAGCGTACCTGCACCCCCAGCTCCTCGGCCGCCGCGCGCACGGCCTCCGCTATCCTGTATATGGGGTTGAACTCCCACCGAAGCTTGCCGTTGATGTAGGGCACCAGGTCCACGGCGTGGCCATGGCCATCTTCCTGCGGCAGGTGCTTCGAGTCCATGGTCCACGAGACGCCCCTCTCGACGTACTCGTGCTGCTCGTCCTCGGTGCGTATGCCGTCGTGGACCGTGAAGTCCTGCTCGGTGATCTCGATCGCGCGTTCCACCACGGCCCTGAGGTCCGGGTGCACGCCCCTGAGTTCGGCGAGGCTGTGTTTTCCGAGCTTGTATGTCATCGCGTCACTCCGATCCTTTGTTCTTGCCCCACTGCCTCACACCGGCAGCGGCGGCCCAGGTGGCGAGCACGGTCGCGTAGGCTCCCGCCACCACGCCGAGCTCGTTGCCGGTCTTCAGTATGGCGAGGACGACTATGGCGGGGAACCCTAGTGCGGCGTTGACGGTCAGGGCCCATTGGCCGACGGGCCGCCACCACCTGGAGGCTCGGTCCCTCGCAGTCGTCGTCATCACCGGACCTCCTCTATGGAGAACCAGGTCTTACTGTTAGCGCTCAGCAGGTTAAGCGCGCCGGTGCTGCTCTGGTGCACTTGCATATCGAAGAAATCGCCGGCGGTCACCTCGAGCGTCGCGCTCCCGACACCCATGAAACCGAACTGCGCGTCGGCAACCTGAGAGTGCGCCCCGCCACCCAGGACCGCCGCGCCGTTCTTGAGTATCTCGACGTGCCGGTCGCCCGTGGCATTGACCGCAAACTCGATCGCGCCCTGGAGGCAGACCTTTGTCACCCCTATGGGTACGACCAGCCGGGTCTCCCGGTCGATCGTGTGGGCACCGGTGCCGTCGTCGGTGATGTCCACCTGTGTGCCGGCCAGGGCGTTCGCGATGCTCGTCGCGATCTCGAACTCGTCCGCCGATACCTTGATGGCCCAGTAGTCGGTGGCGAGCGATATCCCAGCGGGCAGGGTCGTCACGGTCGTGAACTGGAACGGCCCGTCGGCGGTCTCCATCCCGTGCGCCGTCAGGTCGATCCGGTCGTCAGTCGCGAAGTCGGTCGTAATGATGGCGTTGACGCCGAGCCAGAACTGGTTGCGGCCCTTCTCGTGGTCGTACACCTCGACGTCCCATCCCACGTTCGTGTCGGTCACGTCGGCTATGGACTGCGTCCCGGATATATTGACCAGGGCCCCGTGGAAGTTGGGCTTGCCGGTCGGGACCTCCAGGACGTCGACGCCGTCGCACTGCAGGATGCGCGTCTCCCCGACGTCCACGACCGGCGGCGTCGCGCTCTGGGCGCTGATACCGATGGACATGGGGAAGGTCATGTTGTTGAACACGACGAACAGGCCGCGCTGCACCGCAGGATAGGTGACCACCACCAGGTCGGTCGGCGGGGAGGCGTCGTCGTCGAACTGGTAGACGAGACTGTCCTGCGCGTTGTCCGTCGAGAGCGTGAACACGTTGGAGTCGTCCACGTCGAAGGTGGCGCTGCCCGTGAGGGCCGCGTCCAGGTCGCCGTCGCTGGCGTTGAGCGTGACCTCCTTCTGGGTCTGCCCAGAGGTGGTCTCGATCCGTCCGAGGTTGTTGGTCATGTCTCGCTCCTATAGTGTCAGGGTCGCCTTGGCCGCGCGCCCACGCCCCTTGACTTCACTCATCTGGTACACATCGAATGTCACCTCTGCCGGAACGCCATTGGCCACGTGGGCTACTATAGGCGGTACAAACGGTTCCGTATAGGCCACTCTTCCAACCACAAGTCGCACGTCGTCGGCGAAGCCGTTGAGGGGTAAATCGTCCGTGATACCGCGCCACTTGCCGACGTATATTACGGTGCCTGAATTGTCGATGTCCCTGGCCGTCGTCTCCGAGGCTATGACCTTGCCGTTCAGGAACATCCTGGTCACGTCGTTGGCGTCCCTCGTGACGGCAATGTGGAACCAGGTGTCCGCCGCCATTGTGACGACCGACGACTCCAGGGTGCGGTCGATGAAATCGAATACGACCCACTTGAACTTCGAGTCAGAATTATTCCAATGTAGGTGCCAAGCCCTATTACCACCCGAGGTTTGCTGATAGTGGGAGATCAGCATCTGTATGCCGGCGACGTCCTTGAAGCGGAACCAGCCCTCCAAGGTATACGGCTGGGTGCCGATTGTATAGGCGGCGAGGTCCGGATAGCTCACGAATGAGAGCGACGGGTCCACGGCTCCACTCGGAGAGAACTCCACGCACCCGGCCCCGATCCTCTTAACGGTCGTCTGGATTGTGGCCTGCGCGCCGAGCGTGCCGGTCGCCGCGTTGGAGCTGTCGTCGTCCGCGTCTGCGTCGTACGGGGCGAGCAGGGTGGCCATGACCGGGTCCAGCGTCGTGTCGTACACCACGGTCTCGGCCGTCGCGGTGAGCGTGCGCAGCACGGTCCCCCCCGGACCATCTAGGATGTCGACTTCATATGCCTCGCTGTCCTCGTTCAGCGGCGCGTCACCGGTCCCGTCTCGCAGCTCGCCGTTGAAGCGGGTGCGGCGGTGCCAGGTCAGGGTGACGTCGCCCCCGGCGAGACTGGCCGCCAACCCAGATGGGGCATAGGGGAGCAGGTCCTGGCCGGTATAGATAGTGTGCACCGTGGGTGCGTCCTCGAGCAAGGTATTCAGCGTGACACCCTTGAAGGGGATGCTCACGTCCATCAGGCTGAGCGGGTTCTGGAAGGTGAAGATGGCGCCGGGGACCAGCAGTACGACCTGCTCGCCGGCCACGTGGGCGCCGGTCAGCGCGGCGATGTCCGTGCCCCGCCTACCGCGCAGGAGTCTCGAGAGGCGCACCGTGCTGGCGTCGACCGAGACCACGTTCACGAACTGGATTATCTCCGGGCCGTTGGGACCGTCGACGGCGATCGCGTTGTCCCCGTTCAGGACCTCCAGGTCCGTCGAGGAGGTGAACGAGGCCACGCCCCGGGCGACCTGCACGTCGATCGTCGCGCTCTCGTCCCATGTCAGGGTCGTGGCGGGGGCCGGGATCACCGTCTTGGTGACACCCCACGCGGCCTCGACCGGCGCCGTGGCGACCTCCTTGAAGGAGATGCCGTCGTCCAGCGACTGGTACAGGAGCGACCCGGGCCAGGTGGCGTCATACCCGGCGGCCGCCCAATAGGCGCGGTTGAATACCTGGAGCGAGGCGTCCGCCGCGCCCAGCAGCGGGAGGTCCAGGGCGAGGAACTTGGTGGGGAGACCGGAGGGGATGACCTGAGTTAGGTCCTGGCCGGTATCCGAGGGCAGGCTACTGTTGTCGGTCTCGGCGTCCTCCTGGGTAGCGGAGAAGCTCAGCTCCAGGTCCCCGCCGACCTCAAGGTTCGACATGCGCAACCGGCGGACGTCCCCGCGGTACGTCACCAGGAAGATGTCGGTCGGGTCGAGCCGGATGTACTTCCACGGCAGGACGCTGTCGATGGTGGCCCGCTCAGCCCAGGTGGTGTAGAGCCACCGCTGGGCGAGTTGCTTGGCTCCGTCGCTCAGCATCACGATGGGCAGGTCCAACACCATCTCCTCGCCGCTCTCCATGCTCGCCGTCGGGTTCTGCACACGCTTGTCGGACTGGGTGCCCTGCTGGTAGTCGCGCACCCTGTCGGCGAAGCGGACCGAGACCCGCATGGGCAACTCGACCTCCTGGGTGCGCACCTCCTTGATGAACTCGTCGTTCGCGTCCGTGGTGAGCTTGCCGAGGAAGTCCGGGTCGAGCGTCAGGGCGGAGACCCCGCCGCGCCGCACGAACTTCATCACGAAGTCGCTCTCGACGCCCTCAAACAGGAAGCCGCGCATCAGCGGTTCTACCGCGCTCCGCACCGGGGTCTGCCTGGTGACGCTGAACCCCTGCACGATCTCGCCGGCCAGGCCGACCACGTTGATGTCCGGACTGGTCAGCCCTGCCCTGATGGACAAGTCGCTCACGATGGTGTCCAGGCCCACGCCAAGGCCCGCGCCGCGCTGCAGCAGTACGCGCACGATGCGCTCCCCGTTACTGGGCGTCGTGCCGTGTTGGCGCGACAGGATGAGTGAGTGCGACCTCGGGTCGTACGCGGCCTTCGGGTAGTTGGCCTCCTCTCCGTCGTCGAACGCGCCGAGGCCGAGGTCCTGGGTGGCCAGTATGACCAGGTCCTCGGTGTCGATGGTGTACAGCAGTCCGCCGTCGCTCACGCCCGAGTGGCCGTTGCCGAAGCCGAACAGGCCGGTATTGGTCCACTGGTCCTCGCTCTCGAAGCCCAGGGTGAGGTTGCGGGCCAGGACCGAGCCGTCGTCCATGTCCACCTTGAACATGCTCTCACCGTTCGACAAGATCAGGGCCTGCTCGTCCGGCACCACGCACCAGCCCGCGGTATCCGCCGTGCCGGCGTAGTCGACGCCGCCCTTGCTGTAGCTTCCCACCAGCGTCTTGACGGGAGTGTCTATGCTGACCCCGCCAAGCGGGTTTACATTGAGATTTGCAGTGACCTCCCAGAGATCAACGACGGTGTCGCTCTCCTGGGTGACAAAGATACGCCTGTTGAAGAAGTCCTGTATGACCGGTCCGCCCCGACCGATGTCGGTGTCGGTGATGTGATTGTCCTGCACCAAGACCCCGAGCGGTCCATCATAGATCACGACGAAGCCGCCGGGGCCGCCACCGAAGGACACATCGTTGGAGATCACAAACACATCCTCGAATGGCACACCAGCCTCGGGCACGCCGACCGTGAGCACGCCTATGAAACAGCCATTGGGTATCTCGAACGGGTCGCCCCAGGTCGGCAGGCCGAAAGACGCGCCGAACGAGAAGCCCGTACGTTGCAGGCCGTCCGGCTCCCTCTCGTAGTACGTCTCGGCGTTGCTGCTGCCCTCCTGGGCGTAGAGCTTGCCGTTCATACAGTAGCGCATGCTCCTGTCGTCGAGCGGGATGTCCGGCGCTGCGAACGCGCTGACGACCTGGGTGGAGAACGTCCCGACGGACTGCCTCGACAGTCCGGTGGCGGCCCCCTTTAGGAAATAGAGGTTGTCGCTGAACGGGTCCAGGAACATGTGGCTCTTGCTGTCTGCGCCAGACGACGACCCGGGGATGTTCATCCCGGACAGCTCGGTCATCTTGGTCCACGGCAGGGTGTTGGTGGCGTTGAATGTGATCTCCGCCGTGATGTTGGGGATGCGGTTGCCGAAGTTCGCCAACGGGAGCTGGTCGAACACGACGTAGCAGAGACCCCGGTGGCCGGGCACGTTGCCCGTGCCCTTGTCCGCCTCCATCAGCGAGTCGGGGAGCTGCGTCTCGCTGCCGGTGTAGAACCGGAACTTCACGCCCCCGATGGACACGCCGGTCCCCGTCTTGTCGTAGATCAGCTTGCCGTCCGCCCAGATGCGCAGGATGTCGTCGGCTACTCCCTCGGCGAACCCGAGGGCGAACGATGCGAAGTAGGCGTAGGTCGTCGTGGACACCGACGGCCCGCCGCCACCCTTGCCGCCGCCCTCCTGCGTGGTGGTGTTAGCCACCTCCACGATGCCGGGCGACCAGAACACGTTGCCCCCGGTCCGGATGGTGCCGTAGTGTATCGGGATCGCCTGTCCGTAGGCGGACGAGGTGACGTCCAGGTCATTGAGGCGTGGCCCCTCCTGCTTGATGTCCTCTGGCGGGAACAGGAAGTTGATGAGCAGGCCGACACCGATGTTGACGGCGGCCGATATGAGCAGGCTGGCCATTTAGTCCTCCAGCCCGCAGTAGTCGAACGCCATGACGCAGCGCCGCCACCGCTCCGGCAGGAGTGGCTCCCGGATCACCTTGCGCGCGGCCGCCCAGGCATGAATGATATAACGCTGACCGCGCTTGTCCACCTCCAGGATGGCCGTGTGACACGGGCTGCTCGGCTCGCGCAACACGAGTATGGACCCGTTCTGCGCCTCCCCCTTGGGCAGCCTCACCAGATGGTTCTTCATCTCGCGAAGAAACTCGGCGGGCACCGGACGCTTCCCGTAGTTGGTGCTGTCGTAGTCGGTCATGGCACAGTTGTGCGCTGTCTTGATGATGAGACCGGCACAGTCCATGCCGAACTCGTCACGTCCAGCGTGCCTGTAGGGCGTGTCGAGCCAGGCCTTCGCCGCCTCGACTATCTGAGCGCGTGTGGTCATGCCTTGGCGTCCGGGTAGCGGAAGAGCGCGTCCTGTCCGGGGACGTACGGCTCGCCGCGGAAGTTGTCGACGTTGTCGAAGATGGTCTTGCAATCTTCGGTCAGGCGCTTGAAGCAGCCACGATAGATGCGAGCGTCGTCACCTACCTCGATGTCGAACGGCAGGTCAAGAAACAACTCCACATCCTGGCTCGGATCACCAGAGACGTAGTCGCGCACCTCCATGGCGATGCCGGCGTTATTGCCGGTCTCCCAGACCACGACGCCGCCGTTCATGCTGTCGTCCGGGAACTGATCCCGTCCGTCGGTCCCGCCGCCAGAGACTGGGAGGAGCTCGGTGACGGTGAACTTCTTGCGCGGGTCCGAGCCGTCTACGACCGTCACGTCGATGCACCGGGACCAGGCCTGCTCCGCGTCGAGCGTGACGCTGCCATCCGTGGTCGGATTGCCCACCACAGTGTCATAGACCGGCTGGGCAGCATCAGTCGTACCCGCCGCAGTGACCACGTAGATACGGTCGTCGAAGTCCGGACATTTCAAGCCATCTATGACTTCCGTCAAATCTTCGAACGCCGCCGCCGGAGGCGTGAAGGTGGAGGTGTAGAGCGCCGTCCCCATGAGGATGCGCGCGTTGTCGATCCACCCGTTGAAGGGCCGCTTGCTCGACCCGTCCGAGAAGGCCCCGAGGCGGAAGACGGACGTGCCCGCGAAGGGTGCAGCCCCCATGCCGGAGTGCGTGCTCACCAGCACGCCGTCCCAGAAGAACCGTATGTCCCCGCTCGCATCCCGCGTCACGGCCACGTGGTACCAGGTGTTGAGGTTCATGGTGACTGCGCTGGAGAACGCACTGAAGAACCCGCCAGCGCCGGAGGTGTCGCCGACCCAGCCTATGACACCGGTGTCCCGCCTGACCTGGAAGTACCAGCTTCTTTGATCGCCGGTCGCCTCGAACTTGGACATTATGACCTGACCGGCGCTGGCGAGGGGCGTCTTGAGGCGTATGTGCGCCTCCATCGTGAACTCACCCGTGCCTGGATCGTACGCCCCGAGGTCCGGATAGGACGTCTGCGCGTTGACGTCGGTCGTGGCGGCGGGGGAACCCTCCAGGGACCCGACGCCGTACTTCTTCTCGGTCGTCTGGATCGCCATCGCGCTCCCGACCGTGGCGACGGCGGCGTTCGCGCTGTCGTCGTCGGCGTCCGTGTCCAGCGGCGCCAGGAACGTGGCCCCCGGGAGGCCCTCCAGGTCCGAGGAGGCCCGCACGAAGTCGCCAACCGCATATGCCTTGAGACGCACTGCGACCTCGGGGAGTATGGGGATAGCGCAGCGCACGTCGCCCAGGTCGGCGCGGCACTCCGGCGTGTAGAGCTCGCCGATGCGACGGCTGTAGGCCTGCGCGAGGCCGCGCAGCTCCGCGAAGAACACCCCGTTGCCCGTTATGGTAGCCTCGCCGATGCGACCCTTGCGCAGCTTCAGGGCGCCCTGTGTGAGGTCGTCCCAGTTCACCAGGAAGATCTCGACGCTGGCGTAATCGAACAGCCCGCGCCGCAGGTCGGTCTCGTCCACGTCGGCGCTGTCGAGCACCCCGGTCAGGTCGAGGTTGTCCACGGCGAGCGTGTCGTCGTTCTTGATGGCCGAGCGGTTGTAGGAGCTGGAGGCCTTGTACGTCGCGGACGTCCCCAGCCCGTCGATGTCGAAGACGAGGTCGAGGTCGTGCTCCGTGAAGTGAAACTGGGCGCCGTCCCGCCTGGTGATCCGCCAGCAGGTGGTCAGCGTCGTCACCTCCTGCTGGAGGTGGGTGTCCAGGTTGGCGGAGGCGGACTTCATTTGATGCGTATCTGCTTGAGCGGGATGGCCGGGATGCTGCCCGCCTGGAAATTCTCTATATTCATGGCCAGGTGATCGATATTGAAGCGGACCGGGACGAAGAACTCGAGTGCCACCTGGAGCACCTCCTCCCCCCCTGGGCCGGTCCCGCCCGTAGAGGCCGGGGCCACCACCGTGGTGATGATCCCAGTAGTATCGTCGAGGGCGTAGTCCGTGGTCTCCGTCAACACCACGTTGTCGAGGAGGACAACGGCCGTGACCGGCACGATCTTCTTTATCGTCCGGTCGTAATCGATGCCCCCGCTGCTGTACCGCTTGAAGATTTGAAAGACCGTCGCCACGTCGTTACCCAGAGCGATGAGCTGGTTGTCGTTGGTCGGGTCGGTCAGGTCGCCGATCTCGAAGTCAACCCAGTCCTTGAAGTTGAACGAGTGCGCGCGGCCCTGCCGAACATAGAAGAAGTCGCGCACCAAATGAATATACGTATCAAGCTGGACGTCCCTGAGGGACATGAGGCCGTACGAGATGTCGTACTCGGCGCGGATCTGGGACCAGTCGATGTTGCGCTGCTCGAAACCGCTCTCCAGCTCCAGGACGCGGGTCTTGAACGTCGGCCCGCCGACGGCGCCGCGCTCTATGTCTTCCGGCAGTTGGACCTCGTGGTGTGCCATCAGTTATCCCTCTTGTTAGCGCGGTTGAGTACGGCGCTGACCTGCGCCATGATCTGCCCCTGCGACCGGCGGAAGCTGTCTGCGTCGGGGGTGGAGATGTTGAACTGCACCACCACTGGCTTTCCTCCTCCTCCCTGCCCCCGCCTCTGCACGGACACGGTCTCGTCGCTGCGCGCCCGGAAGGCCACGAGGCGGTTATCCACGCCGCCCAGGTTACCCACGGACAGCGCGTTCACGGGCGCGTCGACGACGCCGTTGGCGAAGCCGAGCAGGCCGGACACGAAGCCGCCGAGACCGCCGCCTCCTCCGCCGCCGCCAAGGAGCTTCTGCAGGAAGCCGCCCCCCGCCGAGCCCTGGCCGAAGCCGGCGGCGAACAGCTGCTGCGTGCCCAGCTTTAGGAAGTTGTTGGCCAGGTTCTTAAAGAAGGAGTCCGCCGAGAACTCGCCGGTCTTGAAGAAGTCCACCACCGCATCCTGCGCGTTGCTGAAGGCGTCCGTTATAAGCTGCTCAGACGTGGACGCGAAGTCCTCTATGTCCCGCTGGGCCTTCAGGAAGCCGCGCTCGAAGCCGGCGCCCACCTCGGTGCTCGTCTCCAGCACCGCTATGCGCAGGTCGCGCATCTTGTCCGCCAGCTCCTGCGTGGTGATGGCGCCGCGGGCCTGCAGGCGGTTCAGCGCCCCCAGGCTCCTCTCGTAGTCCTGCTGTGGACCCCTTATCTCGTCTAGGATGACGGCCTCGTCCGCGCGTCCCTGGTTGAGCCGCAGCTGCGCCTCCACCAGGCCCCTCTCCGTGTCCGTCAGTTCCCGCTTCAGCTCCTTCTCGGCGGCGAGCAGGCCCTGCTGTATCTCGCGCTCCGCGTTCGTGAGCCTGAGCAGGTCACCCTCCTTGCGCAGGTCCTCCAGCACCTTGTCGAAGGCCGCGGCCTCCTTATCTGCGGGGGGCTTCTTGCGGCCTCCGACCTCGCTCGGCAGTTTATCCAGCGGCACGCCGAAGCTCGTCTCGTCCGTGTCCCTGCTCCCGAGGCGCTTCGTGGCAAGCTCCTCCGCCCTGGCCAGGATGCTGTCCAGGGCTCCCTCAGCCGCGTTCTGGTTCCTTATGCCCGCGGCCATGGCCTCGTCCATGCGCTGGCCGATGGCCTCGGCGCGCTCCCCGGCCTCGAGCTCGAAGGCCTCGAGGGGCTTGATGGCGCTGAGGCCCGCCGCCTCCAGCAGGGCGTTTATACCCCTGAGGATGAGGTTGTTCAGGGCCACGAACGAATTTATGATGGCATTGAAGGCTCTGACGAACAGCGCCTCGAGCGCCGCCGGCAGGTCCTCGAAGGCCACCAGCACGGCGGCCTTCGCGCCCACGAAGAAGCCGATAAGCCCGTCCACGACGCGGGCAGCCACCCGCAGCACGCCCTCTATGGACAGCTCCACGTCCCCGAACGTGGCCCTCATTACGTCGGCCACGACGCCGAAGTTCTCCGCGAAGAATGTAGCCAGCGCGCCTACAGCCTCACCTATGGCCTCGAACGTGGCGGTGGCAACGTCGTCCAGGGTGGCGAGGCGTCCCTCTCCTACGCTGATCTCGTCGCCGAACGCCAGGAGGGCAGACACGGCCAGGACTATGCCTGTCACGAAGAGCCCTATCGGGTTGGCGATTATGGCCACGCCCAGGGCGCGTACGCCCGCGATCGCGGCCGGGATGGCCCCGGTGGCCAGCTTCACGCCCAGGGCGATAATGAGGGTCTCCAGTACGTTGACGAACACGTCTATGTTGCGGGCCAGGCCGCGCAGCCCCGCCGCCATGGCCCGGAAGAGGCCCTCCAGCGCGCCGGTCGCGCCGGCGTCCCCCAGCTCGATTATCACGCCCTCCAGGGCGGAGCGCAGGGCGAACAGCGCGCCCTTGAGGTTGTCGTCCATTATCTTGGCTATGCGCTCGGCGGTGCCGCCTGCGTTGCGCAGCTTCTCGTCCATCGCCACGACCTTCGGCAGGCTGCTGGTCAGCACCTCGAAGGCCGGGCCGCCGCGGTCGCCGAACAGCTCGAGCGCCTGGCCCGTGTCCACGCCCGCCGCGGCGAGGCGCTGCAGTGCCACGGTGAGACCGACCTGGGACACGCGCACGTCCTTCGCCGAGAGGCCCAGGCTGTTCAGTATGTCGGTGGTCTTCTTGGCCGGGGACTCGAGCTCGCTCAGCACGCGGCGCAGCCCGGTGCCGGCCAGCGTGGACTGCAGGCCTGCGTCGGACAGGGCGGCCATGGCCGCCGTCGTCTCCTCCAGGCTTATGCCGAGCCCGGCGGCGACGGGCGCGACGAACTTCAGGCCCTGGCCGAGCTGCCCCACCGTGGTGTTGGCGCTGTTGGCCGCGAGCGCGAGCACGTCCACCACCCGCCCGGTCTCGGCCACGTCGAGCCGGAAGCCCTGCAGGACGTTGGACGCTATGTCCGCGGCGGTGGCGACGTCGAGCACGCCCGCCTGGGCCAGGCGCAGGGTGCCCTTTATGGCGCCCATCACCTCGTCCACCTCGAAGCCGGCACGGGCGAGGAACACCATGCCCTCGGCGGCCTGCGACGCGGAGAAGCGCGTGGTTATGCCCAGGCGCTTGGCCTCCTCGCGCAGGCTGGCGAACTGCAGCTCCGTGGCCCCCGATATGGCGCGCACGGAGGCCATCTGCTGCTCGAAGTTGGCGAGCAGGCTTATGCCGCGCGTGAGCGCGGCGGCTATGAGGGTGAACGAGAACGCGCGGGCAATAAGCTGCCGCGTCCGGTCGGCTGACGCGCCGACCTGGTCAATCGCCTTCTTCACCTTTCGGGCGCCGCGCTGCGCCCCGGTGGGGTCTATCACGACGACAATGCGAAAATCGGCGATGACTAGGTCCTCCCCGCTAGCGCAACAGCCAAACGCATAACATCGGTGTCAGAACCTGTGTGCTTGGCCCTGTTGTATATCCAACATACGATCTGGACGTTACTCGGAGTGTATCCCAGGAGGGGATTTCTACGATCTACAGAGGGTCTCCATGGGTCGTGTGCTCTGCCGTCAAAGGTCAGAGGTAGCCCTGACACCTCGCAGCGCATTGAACCCAGCCTTCCATAGAAGTACTCGTCCGTAAGTGCCCACTCTATGTCCTTAAATTTCGCACGGGCTTTCGTAGAAGCAAGAAAGGCTTTTGCGGGATGCCTATTCACCCATTCCTGTTTTTGACGGGTCTTGCGGGCCCTGAATTTTGAGGTAGTCATGCGGATAAACCTACGACGTCCAGGCTCCTTGCGGTTGTGCTCTCTTCCGCTGTCTGTCTACTGTCTGGCTACTTGGTCTTGTCCTTACCGAGCTTCTGCTTGCTAGTCCTCTCGACCTCCTCGGTCGCCCACCCCAGGTAGCCCTCATCCATGGCGCGTATGAGCGCCACGAACGTGTCGATTATGTCGGCGTCGAGGCCGACATGATGCCCGTAAGCCACGATGTGGTCCCAGGGCACGGGGCCGTGTACGAACCGCCTGGTCGAGCTCAGGCACCAGAAGCTCCTGAGGTAGAAGTTGTCCGGCTGCTGCGGGGGCGGCTCGTCCAGGTACCACTGCGGCAGCCTCCGTCCCTTGCGGACGGCCGCCTCGACGGAGAAGCCGTCCCGCTGGTAACGTAGCTCCCAGAGGAGCCGCTCGGTCAGTTTTTTGCGTTGATCTCCACGTCCATCAGCTCGGCGAAGCTGGCCGGGTTCCCGCAGAAGTTGCGGAAGTCGTCGAACAGCCAGTCGGGCAGCTGACCGAGGAAGTCCATGGCCTCGTCCGCGGAGAACTCCACGTCCGCGCCGTCCGCGTCGATCACGTCGTGCCAGCCCTTAACTATGAAGCGCGGGTACAGGACGCGGTCCTCCTCGCGGTTCTCCTCGATCATGCCGGCGTTCACGGCGCCGGCCCGCACGGCCCGGGCGCTCCGGCCGGCGCGCTTGAGCAGCGCGTTGAAGTAGGGCTTGTTCGCCTCGGTGGCGGGCGCCACGACGAGGGTGGGTGTCTTGCCGTTGACAGTTATCTGGTGGAAGGTGTACTCGGAGGTCTTCTCGGTGGACACCTCGAGCGCCTTCAGGTGGCTGAAGTCTGCCATTGTCTACGTTCTCCTGCTCTTGGCCGGCCGCGGGTGCGCGGCCGCCTCGTGAGAGTATGCCGCGGGCCGATCGGCCCGCGGCACCCCCGTTGTTATCGCGTCGTCCGCTACGGCAGCGGCACGGGGATTATGCTGATCCCCACCGACGTGTTCAGCGTGTCGTCCTGGAAGGCCAGGCCCGTGGTGTTGATGAGCACGCTCTCGTTCACCGGCAGCTCGCGGTCGCCGCCGCCCAGGGTCATGGACGGGATGTCGACCGCGATTACACCGTCGGTGTTCTTGATGATGAAGTCCATCGTGACAGTCTCGTTGTCCCTGATCTTGTTGACCACGAGGCCGTCCGTGAACACGAGCTGGGCCTCGACGTCGACCTCGAAGTTGCCCGTGTTGATGAACTTCGCGCCGAGCTGGCCCAGGACCTTCTCGGGGCTGACGTTGTTGTTGAGCGTCAGGGTGAGCGACTTGAAGTCGGTCGTGATGCCGTCCTCGTCGACCTCCGTTATCCGCAGCCGCGCGATGTCGGCCGAGGTGTTGAACGCCCCGGTCTGGGTCGGGTCGGTGGCCGCGCTGGCACCCGTCTTCCGCGAGCCGGCCACGACCGGGCTCTCCGTGTCGGTGCCGGTGAAGCCGAACGTGACAGTCGCCTTGTTGGTCAGCGGGAGGTTGAACGCGGCGGTGTTGCAGAAGTTGCCCAGCGCGTACTCGAACTCCGAGTTGGGGTCGTCCAGGTTCGGCCACTCGAGCTCGAACTGGAACGACCTCTCGAGGAAGGCGGAGTCCGTCGTCGCCACGTTGCGGATGAACTCGCCGAACAGAATGTCCACGGCCGTGGCCGGGTCGGTGCCGTCGGTGAACTGCAGCGCGGCGTCCACCTTGTCGAACACCACGTCGTCCGCCGTGATGCTGACCACGCGGGCGTAGCCGAACATGTCGTTGGCGGACGAGTTCTCGAAGGCGTTCACGATGGTCGTCTCGCCGGCGTTCAGGATGGACCCGATGTGCACCGTCTCGCCCGCCGTCAGGCCGAGGGCGATGAGCTCCGTGCCGAGGCCCGTCAGGTTGAGCGTGGCCTGATTGGCGCCGCCGTCCCAGGTCCAGGTCACGACGTCGGCCGTGGCCACGCGGTGGCCCGCGAAGGACAGACGCGCGGTGGACGGGGGCGAGGCCTCGTCGACCAGGTTCTCCGCGACCGTTATGGCCGTAGCGGAGGAGGCGATGTCTGCGTCCACGGTCTTCAGGCCGTTGTTGGCCGCGGTGTTGAAGTCATTCACCCAGATGAGGGTGTCGATTTCCATCTTGTCCGCCTGGGCTGCAGTGAGCGCGGCGACCTCGTAGCTGTCCGTCGTCGTCTCCGCCGACAGGCTGGTGATCTCGGTCACGTCGGTGTTGATGCCCGTGACGAAGCAGAAACCCTCGATGAAGTCGCGGAAGGACGACAGGGTGATGTCCTCCTCGAACTCGACCACACTGTCGAGGTCCGTCGTCGTGCCCTTCCGGCGCTGCCGGTTCCGGCTGATCGGGTTCCGCGGGACCGTGGTGATGTCCGCTCCGAACGTGTTGACGCTGTTGGGCTCGAGGAGGAACCAGGTGGTCCCCGCGACGCCCAGCGCTGTCTCTATCGTGTAGGACAGGCTTACGTTGTTGGTGATGACGCGGCCCATGGCCTCTTCCTCCTATTTGATCTCGTCGTAGTCGAACTCCGCCTCGACTATGTGTTGGTACCATTTCCCGTCGGGGCCTGTCTCCCGGACGTCCGCAGCCTGGAAGTCTAGTCCAGAGAAGCTTACGCCCTCGAATATGTCCGCGGCCTCCTTGGCCAACGCGTCGCCTTGTTGTACGCCGGTGTTGACCTCGGTGTACACCTGCACGAACACGGACGCGTGCGAGCGGAACCTGCGGTTGCCGACCTTGCCGAGCGTCTCCTGCTCGCGCCCCGTGCCGCGCACGGTGAGCCGTACCCAGTCGCTCGTCGCGGGCTCCTCTAGCTCCTCGTTGTCGAAGGCTATCTGCGCTAGGGCGACCCCTGTGAAGTTGCCCGTGAACCTGAGGTAGATGGCCTCCTTCGCCTCGTTGAGCGTGGTCACGTCGCTAGCCCCCGTATATCGAGCGTCACCGCCTTCCGTATGGCCCTCTGCACGAAGCCGGCTGGCTCCTTCTTCGACGAGCCGTCGTTCAGCCGCGGAACGTAGGGCACATTGTTAGAGACGAACACCCTGCCCCTGCGCAGCTTGTACCCCACCATACTGGTCATGGCCGATTGTTGCGTCGACCTGGCGGACGCCGCGTTCTGCGACGTCGGCGGCACGTCCCTGAGGTCCACCTCGAAGGGCCGGCCTATGGCAGGCACCCAGTTGGCCCTGGCCCAGCCTGTGTCCACGGGCGTGGTCTCCACCAGGTTCGCCGTCACGTCCAGCGTGATCTTTACTATCGCGCGCTCGGCCAACCGCGTCAGGCTCCTGACTATCGCCCTCACCTGTGGGTCGCTCATGCCGTTATCGCCTGCAGGAAGGCGGCGGTCTTGAGCACGTTCCAGTATTTAAATTCCTTGATGTGGCCTCCGAACTGACCTGAGTTGGCCGGGTCGGAGCCCAGGTTGAATGCCGTTATGCCCTCGGGAATACTGCACGAAACGTCAACCCCCACCAGTGAGCCCCCCTCGTACATGGTGGTGTCGTTGTCGTCCACTGACCAGATCAATTTCTTCTCCACGCCGGGCACCCAGTCGATCGAGCCGGTGGTGTTGACCACGCTGGCACCTCTGGTGGATATCAGAACCCACTGCGCCCGGCCACTGACGCTCACCAACTGAAGCCAGCGGTTGTCGTTGCTGCCGTCACTGACGGAGTACACGGTCGTCGAGCCATCTAGATCCAGCACAGACGCGCGCATAAACATGGTAGCAGGTATCACTGCCCCATACCAGCCCATGTCCGTCGTCTTCAGTATGTCCCGGAGCCTGGTGGGGAGGGAGCCCTCCGACTTGATCGGCGACGAGAACTTAGCCCCAGTCTCGAACTGGGAGTAGTCCACCTCGATCGCGTCGGTGTCGGTGACGATGCGGAAACCGATGTCCGGGTTCAGGATGGAGGCCGTGAGCT
>SDBV01005480.1_pt1 | contig 17902 bp, 12 predicted proteins | sample 2277081 | NCBI WGS metagenome assembly SDBV01 (sample SAMN10402039, study PRJNA504765) | marine sediment metagenome | isolation source: marine sediment core GS10_PC15, 223 cmbsf | place: Arctic Ocean: Southern Knipovich Ridge | collected 2010 | reverse complement strand
AGCATCCTCTTATTGCTCAAAAGATCATTCAAGAGCTCAAAGATCAGCGCAGCTACGTGAAGCTCATCGCTTCTGAAAATTACAGTTCGCTTAGCGTACAGCTCGCTATGGGCAATCTGCTGACAGACAAGTATGCCGAAGGCTATCCGCACCACCGCTTTTATGCCGGGTGCGAAAATGTTGATGTGATTGAAGAGTTGGCAGTGGATGAGCTTAAATCGCTTTTCGGATGTGATCACGCCTATGTGCAACCGCATTCTGGCGCCGACGCCAATCTGGTGGCTATATGGGCCTTTCTTGTCGAAAGAGTGCAGACCAAAGAGGTCGAACGGCTAGGCAAAAAAAGCCTCGACGAGCTAACAGCTGAGGAATATGAGCAGGTACGCCAGCTCTGTGTCAACCAGAAGATGATGGGGCTTTCTCTGAATTCCGGTGGCCATCTAACGCATGGCTATCGCCACAATATTTCGAGTAAAATTTTTCAAACCGTCCAATATGATGTCGATCCCAAAACGGGTCTTTTGGACTACGCCCAGATTGCAGCCCAAGTAAAACGGGAAAAACCCTCCTTTTTGATGGTCGGCTACTCCGCCTATCCCCGTCTGATCAACTTTGCCACCATGCGTGAAATTGCAGAGAGTGTGGGGGCCGTGATGATGGTGGATATGGCCCACTTTTCGGGTCTGGTAGCTGGCAAAGTTTTCCAGGGAGAGTATGATCCGGTCCCATTTGCTCATCTTGTCACTTCGACGACCCATAAGACCTTGCGCGGTCCTCGCGGCGGCTTTGTCCTCTGCCAGAGCGAATTCAAGGAGGCGGTCAATCGTGGCTGTCCGCTAGTACTTGGAGGTCCACTCCCTCATGTGATGGCAGCCAAGGCAATTGCTTTCAAAGAGGCCAATACCCCTGCCTTTCAAAAATATGCCCACCAGATTGTGGTTAACTCAAATGCGCTTGCAGAAAGGCTCATGGAAAAAGGATGCACACTCTGGTCCAATGGCACCGATAACCATTTGATGGTGATGGATGTGAAGCAAAGCTTCGGCCTCACCGGCAGGCAGGCAGAACTGGCCCTTAGAGAGGGGGGCTTCACGGTCAACCGCAATACGATCCCCGGAGACACAAACGGCCCCTGGTACACCTCGGGAGTGCGTCTCGGCACCCCTGCGATGACCACTCTTGGCATGGGCGCCGATCAGATGAAGATAATTGGCCTTCTGATATCGGAGCTTCTGCGTGTTACAAGGCCCGCTTACTCAGAAAAACTCAAAGGTCCTGGCAGGGCAAAAGTGGAGATCGAGCCCAATGTCCTAGCCAAAGTCAAGCTGGAGGTCAAAGAGCTCCTTAGCCACTTTCCCCTCTATCCAGAATTGACTCTCTGAAAGGAGTTTTTCCCATCCATGGCATGTTGTTGAAACTAAACTCCAATCCTTCTACAATGGGCATTTAACCACCCTACGGAGACGAGCAATGCCCGAAGAAGAAGAGAAGGCCAAACGCCCCCATGCAGTTGAAGACAAAATCGAACAAGCCCTCCTAGACGCTCGCCGTATTTTCTTCTCTGATCAAGTCGATAGTAAAAGTGCCAATGATGTGATCCGCAAATTGTGGTACCTCGAATTGCTGGATCCAGGTAAGCCCATCCTTTTAGTCATCAACTCTCCTGGTGGCTCTGTCGATTCTGGCTTTGCTATCTGGGATCAGGTGAAGATGATCTCTTCTCCGGTAACAACCCTCATCACGGGGCTTGCTGCTTCGATGGGTTCTGTGCTGAGTCTTTGTGCGGCTCCAGGACGTCGATTCGCGACGAAGCACGCGCGCATCATGATTCACCAGCCTCGTATTATGGGTGTCATTCAAGGTCAAGCTACGGACCTTGAGATCCAAGCCAGGGAGATCATCAAAACGCGTCAAATGCTCATTGAAATCTACTCTAAGGCAACAGGAAAAGACACCGCGACTCTAGAACGGGCGATTGATCGAGATACCTGGATGTCTTCGTATGAAGCACTCGCCTATGGCCTTATTGATAAGGTCATCGAATCCTATGCTGACATCACTTAGTTTTTCTAAGTATCACGGTGCAGGGAACGATTTTCTCCTTTTTGATGATTGGGAAGAAATGTTCCCCGAGTCAAACGGTGCGCTCATAGCTTCTCTTTGCGATCGCAAAACGGGGGTTGGTGCCGATGGCCTTATCCTCGCAAGGAAGGGTGTGCAGTCGGAGTTTTCTATGCTCTACTTCAATAGTGATGGGAGTCCTGCCCCCCTTTGTGGAAATGGACTACGTTGTCTTGGTGCCCACTTAAAAAGTTTGGGAAGAGTAGATCGCTCTTGCCAGGTTGAGACTGGAGCTGGTCTCTTGACTGTTAAGTGGAAAAAAGAGAAAATTTTCACCCAGTTTCCTTTAATTAAGCAGGAGGGCTCTTTCATTGATACGGGCGCTCCCCACCTGGTGATTTTTTCATCGGACCTAGAAAAGGAAAATGTGTTATCCGAGGGGAGAAGAGTCAGATCATTGCCCTGTTTTGCTCCATCGGGTGTGAATGTAACGTTTATCCAGCTTCTGGCGCCCGGTGAAATTGGCGCACGCTTTTATGAGCGGGGAGTTGAGGATGAAACACTTGCCTGTGGAACAGGTGCAATGGCAGGGGCTATAGCCGCTGCAAGGCAGCAGGGTTGGAAGGGTGCCATTGGCGTTACTACGCGCAGTAAAGCGCGTTTTGAGGCGTTTGTTGGTGAAGAATTCTGGCTTTCAGGCCCCGCTGTAAAAGTCTTCGAGGGAGTCGTTAACGTTGCAGGAGTTTTCCAGAAAACAGCAGGCTGAAGGCAATAGCCTCCTTCAAGAAGGGGCTGTTAAGGCTATCCTTTTTTCTGAAGGGACCTATCAAGTGGAAGTGGTCCCTGGGGATGAAGAGGGGTTTTGGCCTTTTCTTCAACTTGAAGATAGCGGCGCGTTCATTGACGCTTTCTGCTCCTGCTCGGAGACGGATGAAAATGGGCTCTGCAGCCACCTAGCCGCCGCATACCTGAAAATTACCAGTCAAGAATTGCCTCTTCATGTCCGCTTTCGATCCAGCCTTTGGAACCACTTAGGTCACATATGCGCTAAGCGTTATGGGTTTTCTCCGGATTGTCTTAAGAGGGAAAAAGAGCAGTTTGAAGCCCGCGGTGAGACTGGTAAAGTGAGCTTTCGCCTAGAGCCAAAGGGATCGGTAGGCCATGCTTCATTCCATGAGATTCTATTTAATCGCCCGCTTGAGACGGAGGAAACGTCTCTCAAATTTTCTAATCTCCCTGAAGAAGAAATTGCCCTTTGGAAAGAGGGGCGTCCGAGCTTTCAGCTCCGCTATGAGCTCTCTTTCTGGTCAGATCTTGCGAAATGGTGGATGATCCTCGCAGAAAATGGCAGCGGCTATAGTCTGCAATTTTCCCCAAGTGATCAGCTTCCCCATCTACTCAACGGAGAATTCTCCCCGTTTTCTTTTGAAATAGAGCTCTTTCTAGTCGATTGGCCTCCTCTCATCACCTCTCTTTCTTCCGTAGAGTCTCCCCTAAAAGTATTTGATTGGCGCACTCAAGCGATTGAGGAGATTAATTATGATCCTATGAAAAAGCTATTGAGTCTGCGCTTTTCTCAAACTGGCGGCCAGCTACCAGAACCTCCGGCTGGGAAGACTGGAGAGAAGGTGGGGAGCTGGGAGTTTTATCCAGGGGTGGGGTTTTTCCCCCGCAAGATCGACCCCTCGCTCCGTGCTGGCAGGGTGGAGGCTTCGCGCCTCTCCTCCTTTTTGGATGAGTATGGCGGCCTTGTTGAGAAGCATCTGACAGGTGATAGCATCCATCTTTCACAAGAGCCACTGCGCTATCATCTCTTTTTTGATCCAACGGGCAATCTCCATATAGAAGCTTATCTTTTTCAGGTGGGAGACCTTTCAGAAAAAGAATCAGCTTACTTTGGAGATTGGGTCTATCTAAAAGATAGAGGATTTTACCCCATTTCTGAGCAGCTATTTGATGCCATAAAAACAAAGGTCCCTCAAAAAGAGGTCGGCGGCTTTGTCAGCCACCATAGGAACTGGCTGCAGGGGATCGAAGGTTTTCAGACCCACGTAACGGGAATTGAAGCTCCACTCGGCTCTCGTTTTGATGAAATGGGGTCGCTGGAGTTTGTTCCACGTGGAGAGTTTGTCGAAGAGGGAGAGAGTCTGCGTGACTTTGGGGAGTGGATCTATGCTGAAGGCAAAGGGTTCTATGCCAAAGTGGTGGCTCGCCCCGGTTCTCGGCTCCGCCCGGGGATGAAAATTGCACCGGAAGAGATCGCCTCATTTATCAGAGGTCATCGTGAAGACCTCGAAGCAGTAAGTGGATTTTTTACGAATCAATGTCCCATCGAAAAGGCAGGGGTTAATATCGCATTTAGCGATGAGGGGCGTATCGTCATCTCCCCAGAGTATTTCTTTAAAGAGGGAGTGACACCTAGCAAGATCACCTTTTTTGGGGATTTTACCTATGAGGAAGGGGTAGGTTTTTCTCCTATTCCTTCCCATTGCCGCCTGCCGGAGCGTTATCAGAGCCCGCGTGAGATTGATGAGGTCTCGGAGCCCTACTTTGTGGGGTATGAGCTTGACCTTCTCTATCCTCACGTCCTGACGATTGATCCTCGTCTCAAACGTCCAGAATATCTCCATCTGCATCTGAAGCGCCTGCGCCTGGATCCCAAGATCAAAGCGGGCAGGTGGATGGTAGAGCTTGCGTACACCTCAGACGTTGGAGAAGTTATTCCCCATGAAATCTGGGAGGGGCTGTTGCGCAAAGAGCCCTATATCTTTTCTGATGCAGGATTGATCTTTTTAAAGGATTTGCGCTTCGAATGGCTGCGCGGCAAAAATAAAAAGAAGTGGCTGCAAAAAGGAGCACGCCTGCGCTTCACAACCCTTGAGCTCTTTCAATTGATTGCTCTCGAGGAGATCTACGAGCCTCTTGGGAACACCCAAGCTGAGAAAAAAACGCGAACGCTCTGGAGGCAGTTTATCTCTTTCCAGCCCCCCACGACGATCGATACGAATGGACTACAAAGCCAGCTGCGGCCCTACCAAAAAGCGGGAGTGTCTTGGCTCTGGTTTCTCTATTCGTATGGTCTTTCGGGGCTGCTCTGTGATGAGATGGGTCTTGGGAAAACGCACCAAGCCATGGCACTCATGGCTGGAATAAAAAATATTGATCCGAAGGCTAAATTCCTTGTCGTTTGCCCGACCTCTGTCATTTACCATTGGGAGGAGCTGATCAAACGCTTTTTGCCTCACCAAAAATCCTATGTGTTTCATGGGCTGCAGCGCAATTTTGATGCTTTCGCCGCAGGCGATCATGCTATTCTACTGACATCGTATGGCATTGCGCGAACTGAAAAAAAAGCGATTAGCGCTTTCAACTTTCACCTAGCCGTCTTCGATGAAATCCAAATCGCTAAAAATCACAAATCTCAGACCCACCTTGCCTTGCGCTCGATTGAGGCTTCAATGCGGCTGGGGCTGACGGGTACCCCCATCGAGAATCGTCTTCTTGAGCTTAAATCGCTATTTGATGTGACGGTGCCGGGATATTTCCCCAGCGAATCAGTCTTCCGTGTCCTCTTTGTCAATCCCATTGAAAAGCATAAAAATAGCGCTCGGAAAGAGCTCTTGAAACGGACGGTTAAACCCTTCTTACTGCGCCGTAAAAAAGCAGAGGTACTGACCGAACTCCCCGAAAAAATCGAAGAGGTTCTCTACTGCGACATGTTCGATGAGCAGAGAGCTCTCTACCGCGCGATCTATAAAGAGCATCGCGATGAAATTCTCTTAGGTTTGCAGGATAAGAGTAAGCCCCTGCCGCTCGCCCACGTCTTCTCTTTGCTCTCGAAACTCAAACAGGTCTGCAACCATCCAGCCCTCGTGAAAAAAGATATTAAAAACTACAAAGGGCATCGATCTGGGAAATGGGAGCTCTTTGTAGAGCTTCTGCAAGAAACGCGTGATAGCGATCAGAAGCTTGTCGTATTCACCCAATACTTGGGTATGCTCGACATCATGGGAGCCCACTTAAAAGAGTTGGGTATCGAGTTTGCAGAAATTCGCGGCGCGACAAAAAAACGCAAAGAGGAAGTGGAGCGTTTTCAAAATGATCCCAATTGCGTTGTCTTTTTGGGGTCACTCCAGGCAGCTGGAGTCGGTATTGATCTGATCGCCGCTTCAGTGGTTATCCATTATGACAGATGGTGGAACCCGGCGAAGGAAAACCAGGCGACTGACCGTGTCCATCGTATGGGGCAAAAGCGGGGAGTACAGGTCTTCAAGCTGATTACTAAACATAGCGTGGAAGAGGAGATCCATCGTCTCATCGAGCGCAAAATCCACCTCTCAAATGTGGTGGGCTTTGATGCTCATGACAGGCTAAAAGGGTTCGAGCGGGACGAGCTTATTTCCTTGATCCAGCATCTCGGCCAAGAGATTGAAGAGAAATAAAATTTTAATTTAATAGTGGATCGGAGGTTTCAATCAATCCCAAAATCAGCTATAATATTTCATAAACAGTGGGCGTTATGACTGGAAATATCACAGATCTTAGAGGAGTTCAAGTTTTTATTCTTCCCACGGTACATGGGAGGGCTGAGGCTGTTCGTGACCGTGCGCTTGAACTATTTGCCACTGAGGGGGATACGCTTCTTCACGAGGTAGGAGAGGCGCTTCCCAAGCTCACCGGAGTGGTTGCCCGCTCCTGGTATGATCCCGCGGTCACAAGAGTGATCGGGGAAGCCTGCTCTCTTGTGGGCAGAGTTAAGATGGCCTCCGATGCCACTTTAAAGGAACTATTTGCCTCAGAGCTCCCCACAGATTTTGATGGGGATATTCGTGCCCTTGTGGGGCGTGCAGTGCAAATGAAACTTCATCAGGTGTGCAAGGAAACTTTTGCGGTCAACCAAGCCCATTTGCGTAGGGCCATCGAGGAATCACTCCCCAAGAAGGGAGTAGGGCGTCTTTTTGTCTCGATGGGGGAGAACCACGCTAAAGACTCTGCACTTATTAGGCTTTTAGAGGATAGCAAACTTAATTTTGTCATATTGAAACCATGAACTCGATTCCAAAACTAGCTATTGTCGGACGCCCTAATGTGGGAAAGTCTGCACTCTTTAACCGCATCTCAGGCAAGCGTATTGCCATCGTAGACGAGGCGGAAGGGATCACACGTGATCGCCTCTACGCTGAAGCTGATTTCTTTGGTCGTCCCTTCGATGTCATTGATACGGGAGGGATTGATCCTACTTCCAAGATTCCCTTTAATGAATCGATCCGCCGCCAGGCTCTGATTGCTATTGAAGAAGCAGACAGTCTGGTGATGGTGGTCGACGCCAAAGTAGGGATTACCCCTATAGATGAGCAAGTAGCCTCTATCCTTCTAAAGGCTGGAAAGCCAGTCACTCTTGCGGTCAACAAAATCGATGACATGAAAGGCCTATCGCTTGTTCATGAGTTTCATGGCCTTGGGATCACCAATATGGTGGGCATCTCTGCTGTTCATGGCATTCAGGTGGGCGATCTTTTAGAGGTGGCTTTTGCCTCTATTACCTGGCCGGAAGAGGCTGAAGATACGAATCAAGGGATCAAAGTGGCCGTCGTAGGACGTCCTAATGTAGGCAAGTCTACCCTTGTGAATTACCTGCTTCAGGAAGAGCGCTGCCTCGTCAGCCCCCAAGCAGGAACCACACGAGATAGCATTGATGTAGAGATCGAAGTGGAAGGCAGACGATTCACCCTTATCGATACGGCGGGCATTCGCCGCAAGCAGGCAGAGCATGAGGTAGTCGATAAATTTGCTGCGATCCGTACAGAAAGAGCGATCGAGAGGTGCGACATCTGCCTACTGATGATCGACAGTGTGGAAGGGATGACGGTAGCTGAAAAACGCATCGCCCGCTCGATCGAGGATCAGGGGAAGGGGTGTATCCTCCTGCTCAATAAGTGGGATCTAGTCAAAGGCTATCGGATGGAGCATTGCCTTAAAGCGATTCAGGATAGCGCTCATTTTTTAAGCCATTGCCCCACCATCTTCACCTCTGCCTCCACAGGACGCAACCTTGAAAAACTCTACGGTCTGATGACCCAGGTGTTTAATGAAGGCCATCGTCGCGTGACGACAGGGCAGTTGAATAAGTTTCTAGAGAACGCCATAGAGGCCTCTCATCCCCCCATGTTGAAGGGTAAGCGTCTGCGAATCTATTACGCAGCACAGGTAGGAGTGGCTCCCCCTCAGTTTGTCTTCTTTGTGAACCGACCCGATCTGATGGTCGCTTCATACAAAAAATATCTCATCAACCACTTTCGCAAAACCTTCGGTTTTGCGGGTACTCCACTAACTTTCAAGTTGCGCGGCAAGCAGCAAAGCAAAGCCATTACTGCAAAGGAGTGAAGTCTTTATGTACAAAGATCAGATCTTGCTCTAGCCGGGTGTCAAGGCGGAAACCTTTTTCTTCTAAGAAGGGAGGAAACCGCTCATCACTTGGGTTCACTTCCACTGTGATCACATCGATCTGATATTTGGAAAAATCCAGACTTTTCAAGATATCCAACTCTCCACCTTCAGTATCTACACTCAGGAAATTGATGTGGGTAATTCCGTTTTCATCCAGCAGATCATTCAGTAGATAGCAGTTGACGGAGATTTTTTCTGAAGAGCCCTCATTTGTAGACATGAGTTCTTTGATTTTGTCGAGATGGGGCTGATCATATTTATCTACCAAGCCACAGAGTCCATTAATGTTTTTGGGGAGGAGTAAATAAGGCCGTTTGCCCCCTTCATTTGAGACGCATCCTTGGATACACGTGCAGCTTCTATTCTCTTTGAGCTGAGGGAAAACTGTGGGGTTGGGCTCAACGCAGATGCCCGTCCAACCCAGAGTCTTTTCAAAGAAATTGGTGTTATTAATAAAGACCCCATCGTGGGCCCCAATGTCTACAAACACCCCATTGCGATGGTGGTTAAAAAACTTTTTGTAGACGTAGCGATCCTGCCCGCACTGGCTGTGGTAGGTAGGGAATAATCGCTTTAGAGATAATCGACTCATAGTGACACCGAGTGTGACAAATATTTCACATCCTCGCAAGACATTTCTGACTTATTGGGTGGGCGGATCCCACTTGTAGAGCTTGTCATTGATGAGGCGGGTGCGGTAGTGCCACTCTTCGCTATTTTCGCGCAGGAGGCGGTCACATCCCATCAGGTAGCCCTTGACGAAGCCATACTCTCGGATCGCTTGTAGCATATATTGTGAGGAGGTGGGGCGGAAGTGGCTACGCGGCCCGCTGATGTGAGTGAGGACATTATGGTGAAAGAGAATCGCCTGCTCAGCAACGCGTCCCATGGGGGAGAGCTTTTTTATCGGAGTGTTTTCTGCCTGGGGCCGGCAGAGGATAGCATCCTGACCCCAGGGCTCCACGTAGCCGCGCTCAGCAAAAAGAGCGCAAGGAATTAAAAATAGAACGGTTAAAATCTTCAAAACGAATAGTTCAGCATAAAAACAGGGAAAAGCCCCTCGCGGTTCATTATAGGGGAGGCGCACTTTTCATACAGCCGCTCATTATAGAATTTTGCTTCCTGCCCGGCCCCGTAAATCCCACCGAAATACCAGCCCGCCTCAAAACTTGTGGTGATGAGCCCTGCAGCGATCTGCCCTTTGTAGAAAAAATGGACGGAGGCGGCTATGAAAAGACCGTTTACGAGAAAGGCGGTGACAGCAGTCTGCTTCTGTCCTACGTAGAGGTAGCCGGCTCCAGGGAGGAAGGCGTTGAGGGCCTGGGCGCCGCCGACTGATTTTTTATCGCATTCATAGCAATCGAGGATGGCTTTTACCTGCTCATTCTCAGAGGAGATCTTGGTAAGTGCGGGCAAATCTACCTCCGTTAGCATCTCTCCGAGGGAGAGCTTTTCGTAAGTGTCGGGATAGTAGGATTTGATCAGGTCGAGGATAAAGCAGGCTCGCTCCTCATTGTCTAGCTCGCGGTAGCTGTCATAAAGGGTCAAGAGCAGATCGTGGAAGGCCGGAAAGGAGTCATTCACTTTTGAAAGATCGCTATTATTGAATGCTGTCTCTACCTCCTGGTAGCGCCTACCCAGGTAATAGCATAGCATGATCTCATACTGCATCTCCAGCTTGCGTCCCATTTTACTATCCGGAACGAGAATCTCGGCTCTTCGAAAAGCTGTGATCGCGCGGTAGAAGTCTAGCGCCTTGGCAAAGCCTACTCCAATCGTATACTCCTTTCCCCAGTCGGAGCCCCTCTCTTCAGGTGTGAGCGAAGGGAATGGGGAGGGGAGCTGCTGGAGGTAGCGCTCACTCAGGGCATACTGGAGTTTTGGTTCGAGATCGCGCGGTATGCGGTAGCAGCTAGTCATCATCAGGCAAATGACAAGCGCAAAAAAAGTTTTATTCATCTTCGGGTTGTTTAACCCAATCGATCGCCTCATCGAACTGTTCCTTAAGAATTTGCTTAGAAGCCCGATCTTTGTATAGGTTTTCTTGGGTCTCTGTCAAGTCCTTATATTCGTCAAAGGAGTCGATGATGGTGGGCCTCACGAAGAAAATGATACTATTACGCTGGCTGAACCGGTCATTTTCACTAAAGAAGGCCCCAACGATTGGGAGGCCTCCGAGACATGGAATGCTTGATTTGAAACGAGCTTTGCTATCTTCAATCATTCCCGAAAGAGCCACAAAGTGTTTATTGGGCACGTGGACTTTAGCCGTAAAGGTTGTTCGCGTGGTTTGAAGCCCTTGCAGACCGCCTGCCTGTCCTGTGACTGTTTCTACCTGGCGGGTGATGTCATTGCTGATATCTAGAGTGACAATTTCGTTAGTGCCGAGTATCGGGGTGATGGTTAGGTTAACCCCGACGTCGCGATACTCAATGTTGCTAGAACTTTGTGTAGCTGCGCCCGTAGTAGTTACCAGAGAGCCGGTAAAGGGAATATTTTGTCCGATGAAGATGGTGGATTGCTGATTGTCCTGTGCAATCAGTTTTGGGTTCATCACAATGGTGGACTCATTGTCTTGCTGCAGCGCATTCACAAGGGAGGCGAGCGAGATGAAAGAGCGTCCTTTATGAAGAATGATATCTCCGATTACACCGAGGTCAAATCCTCCCGCAAGATTGGTCGTACGACTAGTGGGATTGGGGATGTCGCTAGCCAGAGGAGTGCGTGTGGCGGTGACATCAGCCAGCGGAGTAGCCAAGGCATTATTGGCAGGGACGCCATCCACAGAGTTCGGGGAAGGAAAGTTACTGACACCAGCGCCGAACCGGTTGAGATATTGTACCTTGCTGCCCCACTGGAGACCAAATTGTTGGTTATTGGTAAGGGCCGTTTCAATCACTAAGATTTCGATGAAGACCTGCCGCAGAGGCACATCGAGATTTTGGATCAGCTCTTTGAGCTTGGTGAGCACTTCAGGCGTTCCTGTCGCTAGAAGGGAGTTGGTTAGTGTGATCCACTGGACAGAGCTGATGGCGTTAACCAGGTTTTTCCCAACTACATTCTCCGAGGCTGCCATCTCTTGGCCCACCTTTTTTAATGCATCTTGGATGGCGGTGCCTTGGTGGTACTGCAGTTTATAGACCAGAAAGCTCGTTTCCATCTCGGGGATAGAGGTCACCCCAGGTCCGATTCCAGCCTGATCAAACTTGCGCAGGAGGTCAATCGCTTGCTCAATGGCTTTTTTGCTGCCAGAAACAAGAATATAGCCTGTACGTTGGATGTATTTTAATGATCCAATGGTTTGGAAGAGCTGAGGGTTATGGACATCGGAATTAACCAAGTTTTGTTCAAACTCAGTCATCATTTCGATGAGTTCGGGCCCGGTCACATTCACAGGTTTATAGATGACATAGTCGCTTGGGCGGCCATCCTCATGTATGTCGCCCTCAACCCTTTCAGCCCCATTTGAGATGTCCAGCTGTTTCAGCAGCTCCGCGATTTTCTCTAGTACATCAGGAGCGCCAGTAAAGAGGATGGAATGCGTCTCCTGGATTCCCTTTGCGGTCTTGATGGACTTGATGAGAGCTTCATCTTTGTGTGCGCTCTCTTTTTCCAGGTTGATGACCACATTTTTCAAAAGATTGAGGAGGGCTGAAACGGAAAGGTGTTTGACTTTGTAGATGAAGAAGGTCTGACCTGCAAACTCTCCAATCCCTTTATCTGCCCCTGGAGCATCGATGATTTTGAGAATCTCTTGGGTTTTTTCTAGAGACTCTTTTGACCCGGAAAAGACTAAAGAGTTGGTAGCCCCGACGTAGCGCATCGTTGCAATAGAGGAGAGGAGAGTGGGGTCGAGTAGCCCTGATTTTTGTAAATCATTTGCCGTCTGTTCAAGAGCTACTTTGAGTTCTTCGGCATTTACGTAGAGGGGGCGGTAGATGAAAAAAGAGGTTTTCTCAAAGGCTGCTGGAGTGGCTTTAGGAACATCAAATTGAGAGATTAACTCTTTAACATCCTCGACAGCTTTTTGAGAGCCAGTCAGTAAAAGGGCATTGGTCTCTTTTAGAAACGAGAGGTCATCGATCACATCAATGATCGCTTTTTGCGAAGGATCTTTCTCAGGAAGGTTTTTCGCAATCATCTCCAAATGGTCGATTACATCATCCCCTCGTGCGTGTTTGAGATTGTAGAGGACATAGGCTTGTGCGATCGCTTCTCCCTCTTTGGGATTGTCGATATCTTTCAAAAACCCCTGGATTTTTTCGATGGTTCCCGGATCTGCCTTGAAGAGAAATGACTGGCTGTTTCCAATCCAAGTCATAGTGTCAATAGCTCCAGCCAGGTTGCGGTCGCTAAGGTTTTTTGGCTCTAGGCGGTCGGCGAGCTCGTCGAGAGCTTCTTCGATTTGCTCGTTGGAGACATAACGTGGTTGATAGAGGAAAATTTTAGTGGGGGCTCCAGAGGGAACATCAATCAACTTGAGGATAGACTTGATCTGATCTAGCGAGGCGGGATCTCCGGTGAAGAGCAGAGTGTTGGTCGCAGGAACCCATTTCATCGATTCTATCGAATTGAGAAGTTGCTCGTCCGCAAGGCCCGCAGATTCCATACTGTCAAGGAGATCTCCCAGCGCCGTTTCCAGCTCTTTGCCGCTTAAGTATTCTGGAGTGTAGAGCCAGTAGTGGCTAGATGGAGAATATTGGGAGACAGCCACATCAAAAGTGGGGAGGAGCTCTCCAAGCTTCTTCAAGGACTCATCAGTGCCCGTGAAGATGAAAGAGTTAGTCTCCTTGATGTAACGCATCGATTCGATCGCATGAACAAGATCTCGATCAGAGCCGCCTTTTTCCAAGCTACGTGCGAGTTTTTCGAGGGAGCTTTCAACCTGTTCTACTCCCGCTTGTTCTACCTTGTAGATGTAGAAGTTACGAGTGTCAGAGAAGCTGTCGAGCGTCTGGAGAATGTCTTCGAGCTTCGTCTGCGTTTCAGGATCAGTGATGAAGAGGATAGAGTTGGAATCCTTTACCCACTTGGCGTGCTCGAGAGCATCGATGAGTTTGATTGAATGCGCTCCTGAGCGCTCAAGTTCTTTGGCAATATTTTTAAGCGATTGAATGAGCTCTTGAGAAGTCTTATGTTTGATTTTATAAAGGTAGATCGCATCTTTGGTCAGCTGTCCTGCAGTGAGCCCTTTCGGCCTTACATCGAGATCTTCGAAAATCTCCATGCTTCTCTCGATAAGATAAGGCGTTGAAACGATGAAAATCGTATTGCTTTCCTCTTGAGCCACATAGATGAGAGAGTTGTCTTCTGCAAAAGGCTTTACGATAGATCCAGCAAGCTCAGTGAGCGTTTTCACAGGCATGTGATGCGCGTGATAAATGTCGATTTCAAGAGGCGAGTGCGGCGAATCAAGACTTTGAAGCAGTGTGGAGATCTGCTCTACATTGGTTGTGATATCCGTCACAATCAGTTGTCTTGTCTCATTCGAAACGTCAACAATGGCTGTTTTCGAAGTCATCGGACGGATGATGCTCGCAACAGAGTTTAGGTTTGCATTTTTAATGCGAAAGATCCGGGTGACTATCGGCGCATTTTCAGCGTGTTTGCTAGACCCTTCAGGGGAGATGATTGTCGGGATCTGATTGACATCGAGATTTTTCGTTATGATGAGATTGCCCTCATTCTCGAGAAGTTTCAGATTGTGAATGCGCAGCGTTTGAATGAGAGCCGACATGATATTGGTTACAGTGATGGGCTCTTCCGATACAATGCTCACCGTGAAGGGTAGATCCGCCTCCTCATAGACAAAATTGTTGCCCGTAATTTTGCTTACGAAGCGGATATATTCGATAATGGAGACATTATTAAAATTGATGGTGTATCGGTCTTCACCGGAGCCAGATGAAAAGAGAGACCAGCCAATCACATCGCTGCTGTCCGCGATCTCTTCAGAAGCGCCTATGAAGTCTTCATCATCGAAGTCCTCAGTATCGGCAAATGCCATGGAGTTAACAGCCAAAAGCCATGTTCCCACAAAAGCTAGAGCAATCGATTTCAGGTGGGCAAAGTTGTGACTCAGTAGACCTAGTCTCATAGAAAGAGAACTTATTCGATTTGGAATTTTTCCAAAAGAACTAATACAGATTTATCCGATGCGCAGATAAGAAAAAAGAATGGACGGGTAGTTGCTCTCATGCTCGCCCTGCATTTGTACACTTTTTTCAAGCAAACGCTCAGAAAGGCGAGTAGCAGAGAGAAGCGCATTTTCGTTTAGCGTATTAAGCAGAGCATCACCCAAAGGTTCGCCCTCTCCCATCCCTTCGGGCGAGTGGCTATGCAAAATGAGAAGGTCGCCTTCGGCCCAATTGTCTCCGGTTTCTAAAAATACATTCGCCAGATCTACACCAATGGGGGGATTATTTGAAATAAGCCGGTGTGGTTGAGAAGATCCCTGTGGGAGATGGAGCATGGGACCCATACCGCAGCCCAAGTAGAGCAACGTATCCGTCTGAGGAATGAGTTTGACCATGGAGAGCCTGAACTGATCATTAAGCATATTACCCAATACGAGCTCGTTGAGAGTAGTGGCAAACTCAGAGAGATTCAGAGCTTTTGTGGAGTCATGTAAATAGGGGTGGATAAGAGAGGTAACCATCCCCTTAAGGGCGCTGATGTGCATCGCACTTTTTACCCCCATCGATTCTGTTTGTGCGCAAATAGTGATCAGAGTGTTATTGGCACATTTATAAAAATCGTAGTAAAGCCCCATCTGCATAGGGAGGAAATGTTTGGCCATGCCAAGTTCCAGCTGAGTCCAATTAGGGAGGGTAGCAGCAGAGAGGCTTTTTTCTACGCGCTGGATCACTTCGGTGAACTCAATGACTTGATCACCGCCTGGGCGATCCTTTTCAATAGCTGGCGATTTATAATATTCGGTAAGATCAGTGATGAAATCGACGATGTCGTCATACCGCTCCTTGAGTGAAATGGCGAGCGCTTTTTCGACAATTTTTTGTAGGCCAGAGGGGAGCAAAGTAGGGTTAATCATCCCATAGCTCAACTTCCCCAAAATCAACTCATAAGTGATGATCCCCAAAGCGTAGATGTCGGAAGCAAAAGAGACATTCTGGGGATTTTCCTTCTGCTCAGGACTCATATAACTAGGTGTTCCCATCATTTTCAGCCCGAGACCCTTCTGCTCTTCATTTTCATGAAGTTGAGCAATGCCAAAATCAATGACCTTCACCTCACCATCTTCAGCAATCAAAATATTCTCAGGTTTAAGATCGCGGTGAATCACCCCATGAGCATGCAAATGGCAGAGAGCATAAGAGACCTGCAGGATGATGCTGATTGCTTTACGCAATGAAAAAGCCTGTCCCGCTAGAAACTGGCGCAGGGAGACCCCTCGAATAAATTCGACAGCGATAAAAAGCCCGCCCTCCCACGCGCCATAGTCGTAGAGCTTAACGATATTGGGGTGGTTGGCAAGACCAATGATCTTGGCTTCCCAAAGGAAATGGTCGACCATTTCCGGGTGGTCGAGAAACTCAGGTGAGAGAACCTTGATAGCGCGCATCTCACGGGTCTCAGCCTCCACACCCAGATAGAGAATGCTGGTGCCCCCGCGACTGAGCAGCGTTTCAATCTTATAAGGGCCAACGGAATCAGGTAATGGGGGTAGGGCGCCTTCGGCCATGAGCGCCGACGGCAAGGTGTTTTGCTTATAGAACTTCTCTTCCCCATTTTCCATACTTAATCCTACTCTTAACTCGCCCCTCCAGTTTTCCACAAGGGGGCACTGCGTGTCCTTGAGCTGAGATGGCTTCGAGATACTAATTTCAGGAAAAAATGGCATTAATTGGAGAGAGATTTTTGCGCAGAAGGAAGCGCGGAGATCGCAGCTAACTGAAAAACAGTTAGCAAGATCGAGCGCAATCTTATGCGTGAAAAGATCCGAACAATTGGTGTCATTTTTTCCTGAAATTAGTATGAATCGGACTCTCCTTCGACTCGGCTGTACTATCGGTACAGCCTTCGCTCCTCGAACCTTTTTGAGACCATTGCAGAACTCAATTCCACCTGAAGAATTGTCTTTTTTTGCCGAAAATTCCTCTTCTTCTTCGAACAGCTCTTCTGGAGCTGTCCTTCGAATCCAGAGAACTTTTCGCCTAAAAAAATCTCAATTCTTCACGCGAAAGCAGTTCTACAACGGTCTCAATTTCTCTTTGCCATTTCAGCCATCGACTGCTCGAGCGCAGAAAGGGGCGAAGCCCCTCTCTGTGTCGCTCGCAGACCATATGGGGGGCACGGCGTGTCCTTGAGCTAAGCTGGCTTCGAGATACTAATTTCAGGAAAAATGGCATTAATTGGAGAGAGATTTTTGCGCAGAATGAGCTTGCAATATTTTTCTCTCAAGGATATTGAACCCTTATTCAGTGAACTTCTTAAACATGCCCAAAGCTTCAGGTCATTTGTGGAGAAATTGCGGAAAAGCGTTGACTTTCGTCTGCTAAAAATGGAAAAGTTTCTTACTTTGCAAGGTGGATATCATGACAACAAACGCTATCACAGATTCGAAAGCTTTATCTCATACCCTTCCTAATGGGTATAAGGAGTTTTTAGAAGAGATTAAGGGAAGAATTCGAGCGGCTCAAGTTAGAGCTAGCCTATCTGTAAATAGAGAGCTTGTCCTTCTCTATTGGTCAATTGGCAAATCGATTCTTGATAAACAGGCTATAGAAGGGTGGGGTTCCAAAATTATTGAACGGATGTCTGGGGACTTGGCTACAGATTTTCCAGGGGTATCTGGCTTCTCTGTTCGAAATTTAAAATATATGCGGAAATTCGCAGAAGTTTACCCTGACCTGCAGTTTGTGCAAGCACTGCTTGCACAATTGCCTTGGTGGCATAACATGCTCTTATTAGAGAAGTTAAAGGATTCCACGATGAGGGAATGGTATGCCCAGGAGGTGATAAAAAATGGGTGGAGTGGTAGGGCCTTAGAGGAGGCAATTCGATCTGACCTCTGTAGCAGAAAGAGGAAAGCGATTACCAAGTTCCAAGAAAGGCTTCCAGCCCCACATTCTAAGCTGGCAAAAGACATTCTAAAAAGTCCTTATAATTTTGGTTTTCTTACTCTGGAAGATGATTATGTGGAGCAAGAGGGCTTTGTTGCATAAGTCGGTTATTTTTGATTCTCTCGCTCGCATAGTGAATCGCCTCTGGGTTCTGGGCGATAGCGGCGCTAACTACTTCCAGGTCGTCTCTCAGCTCTGGAGTGGCACACGCAAGCGCCCTGCCATATTGTGAGACGGCAGCTAAGAATGGCCGGTGCGCTTGAGCGCGCAAGCCTCTTCAGGGGTAAGGTGGGAGGCGACCTCTCCAAGGA
>SDBV01005479.1_pt1 | contig 17903 bp, 19 predicted proteins | sample 2277081 | NCBI WGS metagenome assembly SDBV01 (sample SAMN10402039, study PRJNA504765) | marine sediment metagenome | isolation source: marine sediment core GS10_PC15, 223 cmbsf | place: Arctic Ocean: Southern Knipovich Ridge | collected 2010 | reverse complement strand
GCCCGGGGCAATAGTCGCAGCACAGCTTGAGCTTCGTATGAGGGCGGGCACGGACATTCCAACTAATGATGCGCTCTACCTGGAGTTTCTCAACCCCGGTTTTGCCTGGGCCAAGAGAATCTCAGACGTGACCGGCCTGGCCTGGAATGCGGGCGACGAGAAGAAGATCTTGCTCAACCTGGCCAACCTGCCGGCTTCCAACGCAGGTGTGACCAACATATTAGGGTATCTGGCCGATGGTGATCTCGACGTCTACATCCAGGACGATACGGCCGTGGATTATGTGATCCTGCGGGTCTGGACATGCTGCAGCAGGAGGACGATCCTCCTCGGGGACTTGAACCTCGACGGAATCGTCAGCCTGCCCGACGCTGCCATAGTCGCCGGCAACTGGCTTTCGACGACGCCGTAGTTAATTTTGCTCGCAAATTGTACAGGGCAGCCCGCTCCTTCGGGGCGGGCTGCCCGGTAATTATGATTCGTGGAAATTCGTGTCGATCCCCGGTTAAACCTCCGCGTTGAGTTCGTGCTGGAGGGGGGCTTCGCCTGCGGCTGCTGTCATTGCGCGGTAGAAGCACCAGATCAGGCCGAGTATGATCAGCAGAAGAACAACGCTGAGAATAATGTAGGGCACGGCGCCCAGACTATCTGCAACGATTTTCTCTTTCTCCGAGACACCGGCCTTCGAGGTGAGCCGGATCAGCGTGATCGCAAGAAACGCGCTTGTATCCAGGGTTGCGATGATGCCGGCCCAGCGGGCGAACACCGATGGATGATTCGGATAGACACTATGCCTTTCGACAACAATAGTGCTCACGATCAAAGCGCCCAGAGCCAGACCCAACGACTGCCAGAGTAGATACTGACCGAATCGGTCGGGTATATTTTCAACTGAAATCAGGACGACGACCAGCGCCGCCGAGATCAACGCCAGGACTAACCCTAAAGCGCCGGCCGCCTTTCCCGCGCAAAGCGCGGGATTGAGTAAATCGGCAGTGGCCGGGGCGTCTTTGCCTCGGGCGGGACTCTTTATCAGGCTCATGAGAATTGAAATGACGGGCACGGCCGCCATCACCCCTATCCCCACACAGTTGTGGACGTGCCACAAACCGGTCTCGGGGTTTCGCAGGAAACCGTCGGTGGCGGTGAAGTCATCGAACATGCTCCACATGAACAGCGTGCCCAATACAATCGGAATAAAGATGCGAATCGAATAGCTCCACCAGCGTCCCAAATGCCAGTCGCTGCGTTCGTTGGCATGGGCGCGAAGTGTCTCGATATTGTACAGCCAGCCTAACACGACGCACTGGAGAAGCCCGAGAAACGCGATCCCCCAGGTGCCGCTGATAAACGCGTCGATCGTGCCGAGCCAGTCCAGCCCGCCGCGCGTAACATATAGGAGACCCATCGCCAGCCCAACAAGGCTCATCAGAGGCAGTACAAGCCATCTCGGCCAGCCCGTTTTGTCGACGACGCCGGCCAGCACCGACTCGGTGATCGAAAAGCCGGAATCGATGCCCAATGTAATCAGCGTGAAGAAAAACAGAATACTCCACCAGGCCGCACCGGGCAGTTGCGCTAACGCATAAGGAAACGCCACAAAAGCCAGCCCCGGTCCGCCGTCAACGACTTTGTCCACCCCAACCTCGCTGCCCGCCTGAGACGTTGCAAAAGCCATCGCACCCAATGTCGAAAAGACCGCAAGGCCCGCTATGAAGCTCGTGGCAAAATCCGCCAATCCGATGATAGCAGCGTTGTTGTTGATATCGCTTTTGCGGTGGAGAAAACTCGCGTAAGTCAGCATCACGCCAAATGAAAGACTCAGCGAAAAGAATACCTGCCCGAAGGCAAACCGCCAGGTTGTGGGTTTGGCTAATTGCGACCAGTCGGGATCGAGATAATAAACGAGCCCCTTCATACTGCCCGGCAGGGTCAGGCCGCGAACCGTCAGGATCGCAAGGATCAGCCACGGCAGCGGGACCGTAATCCACACAATTTTGCCCACCATGTTAACGCCCTTGCAAATGCACAGGTACAGCAAGACCCACGTGATGATCAGGGGGATTATGATATTCTTCTGAAAGGGCCCGATGTCAAACGCCACCGAGCCCCATTCAATATGCCAGCCGCCCACAGGTGTTCCCTGCGTCAGGTACGTATTGAAAAAGAAATCCTTGGCATTCTCGACGCCCTGGACCCCTTCGCCCGCCCACGGAAGCGGCGTGCCGTGAATGATCGATTGAAAACTGTAACCCATGAAGCTGATGCAATAAGCCAGGATCACCGGGTAGTAGGTGATAAGCACAAAGCCCAGAAGTATCCCCCACCAGCCGACAAACTCATGTCTCTTGTGGGTCTGCGCAAATGCATCCGGCGCCGCCCGCTGGGTAAAGTGGCCGAGGCTGAATTCCAGGATCAGCATGGGTATGCCCACGCAGAACATCGCGGCGATATACGGAACCAGAAACGCCCCGCCGCCGTAAGTATAGAGCTTATACGGAAAGCCCCACAGGTTTCCTAATCCGACGGCAGAACCCACGGCGGCGAGCACAAACCCGCCCCGTGTACCCCAGTTCTCACGCTTTTCTTCAAGCATCTCCATACAACTATCCCTTTCAATGATGCGACCTGCTGCGGTCTAATGGTAAGCGGCAAACAGCAAATCGTCAATTGAAAATCCCTGTTCGGGCGCCCATCTGGAATTGGCGTCATTATTCCAATTGACACGTAAGCATAGTTTTCCTATGATGTTGTGGAATGAGAGCGGGTCGAATCGGGCTCTGTCCGTTGACCCGGATTGCAAACAAGGCGTTGGATTACGAATAATAGAGATGGTCAAGCTGATTGAAGACAAGCGGAAGGAACTGGTTAGCCTCTGCCAAAAGCACAGGGTAGAGCGTCTGGAACTGTTCGGCTCGGCTCTGACAGGTGAGAATTTCGATATAGAAAAGAGCGATATTGATTTCTTGGTCGAGTTTCTGCCGCTGGAACCGGGTACACACGCGCACACCTATTTCGGGTTGCTTGATGACCTCCGCAGTTTGTTCCAGCGAAAAGTTAATTTGGTGATGACTTGCGCCATAAAGAATCGCTATTTTCTCGAATCAATTAATCAAAACAGGAAAGTTCTTTATGCAGCTTAGGTCAAAGAAATACCTATTTCCTGTTGCGGAAACATCATTTGTCATTCCCGCGAAAGCGGGAATCCAGACTATTCGTACTGGATCCCCGCTTTCGCGGGGATGACATCGGCCGTTTTTTCTTTCCGCAACAGATACTAACTAATACTGCGATTCAGACATGGATTAACAGATGATAGTAGTGATCGATTATAACATTGGTAATGTCAAGAGTGTTCGCAATGCTCTTGATTATCTTGGGCTTGAAGATAAGCTTTCGGCCGATGCCAGGGATATCGAAGGCGCCGACGGGATTATTCTGCCCGGTGTTGCGGCGTTTGGGTATGCTATTAAGGCGCTTGGCGACACGGCCGAGGTGGTTAAGGACGTGGCGCGGGCGGGCAAACCTGTTCTGGGGATTTGTGTGGGTTTTCAGTTGCTGTTTGATCACAGTTGCGAGATGGGCGAGCACGAGGGATTGGGCCTTGTCGCAGGCGATGTCAGGCCGATACCGCCGGGACGAACGATTCCGCATATGGGGTGGAATGCGGTGCATCCCGCCGAGGGAATGGACCTTTTTGACGGCTTGCAGGATGACGAGCACTTCTATTTTGCCCATTCGTACCAGGCGCACGTTACCGATGCGGATGCAAAGGTCGCCTATGCGGACTATGGGGTCGACATCGCCGCGTCCGTGCAAAAGGACAATATCTTCGGCGTACAGTTTCACCCGGAAAAAAGCAGCAAAGCGGGATTGCACGTCTTGCGCAACTTTGACAGAATCTGCAGGAACGGAGCCAACCGATGCTGACCAAGCGAATCATCCCCTGCCTGGACGTTAAGGATAATCGTGTTGTGAAGGGCATTAATTTTCTGAATCTGCGCGATGCGGGCGATCCGGTCGAGTTGGGCGCGCGATACAGCGACGAAGGCGCCGACGAACTGGTATTCCTCGATATCACGGCGACGATACGCTCCCGGAAAACCATCGTCGATCTCGTCGGGCACGTAGCTGAGAAGGTTTTTATACCGTTTACGGTCGGCGGCGGCATCAGGACGGCGGATGAAATTGACATTCTGCTTCGCGCCGGCGCGGACAAATGCTCGATCAATACGGCGGCGGTTCAAAATCCCGATATTATCGCCGAATCCGCCAAGCGGTTCGGCAGCCAGTGTGTGGTATTGGCTATCGACGCCAGACGCACGCCGGGCAAGAAGAACAAGTGGCATGTGACGGTCAAGGCGGGTTCGGAGCCCACCGATATCGACGCGGTGGAATGGGCGGCAAGAGCCGAAAAACTCGGCGCCGGCGAAATTCTTCTTACGTCCATGGATGCCGACGGCACAAAGGCCGGATACGATATCGAACTGACCGCGGCCGTAGCCGACGCGGTTACCATCCCCGTCATCGCTTCCGGAGGCGCCGGTACGTTGGACAGCCTTGTGGAGGTGCTGGAGCGGGGCAAAGCGGATGCGGTGTTGGCTGCGTCGATTTTTCACTACAGCGAGTACAGCATCAGGCAGGTAAAGGACTATCTGGCCCGGCAAGGGATCCCCATCAGGTTGGTGTCCTAATGGCTCTGACAAAACCTGATTTGTCATTTCGAGTCCCGGCGCGCCGGGAAGAAATCTGTTAAAGCAGTGTTGTAGGGTGGGCTCTTAGCCCACCGTCGTCGCCATTGTGTGCATGGTGGTTACCGGCGGGCTAAGAGCCCACCCCACCAACTTTTAGTGTTATAAATTCGAAAAGTGGGAATGGTGGGCTAAGAGCCCACCCTACTGCTCGAGTCGGGTTTTATTAGAGTGCCTTAATTGACGATTGACGATTAATGAGCAATCTCTTCAACGCCATAATACTCTTTGTATGTATCGCAATCACGGTTGGCGCGTTTGTGTTTACACTTGATGAGATGGGGCTTTACCTGTTTGGGCTCAAGTGGCCTTTGCACTGCCTGCTTAACCATTTTTTCGGCATCAAGTGTGCTTTGTGCGGGATGACACGGTCGTTTACCGCCATGGCCGGCGGCGACCTGGCAGGCGCCTTTGCGTATCACCGCTTAGGGCCTGTGCTTTTTTTTCTTGTGGCTTTCCAGATCCCCTATAGAATATGGGCGCTGGCGGCGAGCCCGAAAAAGGTCGATAAACGCTTCAGGCGGGTCCATGCGGGCCTGATCGCCCTTGTTTTGACGGCCGTTATGGTTAACTGGCTGATCTATCTGGGAGGACGTTTATTATGAACGAGCTGCAAAAGCCCCACGTCAGCGTCATCGACCCCATCACCACCGCTATCGAACGGGTCAAGCTGATTCTCTTTAATCCGTTTGAAATTGAAAAATGGTTCATCATCGGCTTTTGTGTCTGGCTCGCCAACCTTACTGAGGTGATTGCGAATCTTTGCGACGTGATTGCAAATCTGTGCAAGGGACTCGCCAAGTCCGGAGAGTTTGTTCGACATCATCTGCAAGTCATAATTATCATTGCGGTCGTTATCCTGGTGATTGGCTTTGCAATTGGCATTGTCTTGACGTGGCTGAGCAGCCGTGGGCGATTTATGTTTCTCCACTGTGTCGCCGAGAACAAAGCGGAGGTTAAAGTCCCATGGCGCAAGTATCGAAGACAAGGCAACAGCCTTTTTCTGTTTCGCCTGGCGCTGATGTTTACGGGTCTGTTCTGCTTCGGAATATTGATCGCAGGTGGAATCGTGCTTGCCATCTTACTTGGCAGAGAAGGTGGTCCGGGACCGGTTATTCTGGTCGTGGCAGCGCTGATACTCTTGCTTATCCCGCTGGCGATAATTTTTGGGGTTATCGGCAAGTTCCTGAAGGATTTTGTCGTGCCCATCATGTATATTCAAAAAGCCACCTGTATGGCCGGCTGGAGCCGGTTCATGTCGGTTCTGTCGGCGAACAAATGCAGATTCGCGATGTACATACTCTTCCAGATATTGATCGGTATGGTGATTGGGACAATCGTGCTGGCGGTCGTGTTAGCAACATGCTGTTGTGCCGGGTGCGTCCTCGCCATCCCCTACGTTGGAACAGTTCTGATGCTGCCGATCCTTGTGTTCAAGAGGTCCTATTCGCTGTACTATCTCGGGCAGTACGGTGCTGAGTTTGATGTCTTTGCCAAGGCTCAATATGAAGCGGCGCCCGATGAGTTCGGGCCGGCTGTTGTGTAGTGGCCGGCGCGCGGCGATTTTGGTGGGCTAAGAGCCCACCCTACCGAGATTCGTTGCGTTTGGGTGACTGTTGGGCCTTTCCGTGTTTTTTTATGAGGGCGAGATTTCGTGTGTAGATGCCGATCTGCAGCGTGAAGGCGACAATGAGAACGGGCTTTTCGATGTGGATGGCATAGGCGGCCAGGATTATGCTTCCTATGATGGACATGTACCAGAATGGCACGGGTACGTACGATTTCTTTTTGTATTCGCTGACGATCCACTGGAGGACGAATCTTCCACCGAAGACGGCCTCGCCGACAAAGGCGGTCAATTCCCAGTAAGGGTCCAGTTTAATCTGCAGAATGGCGTTTTGAATTGCATTTACCAGTGATTCCCACATGAATTATCTCCATATAAATGACTTCAATTTTCCGTTATCATAAGCTAAAATCACTTGCAATTAAAGGGCCGGTCCATAAAAAACGATGTATTCTTATCCCGGCGTCCGGGCCGGTATCTGGATCACTTTGACGGAATACCTTATGCCTTTACAGAAACGACACAAATATGTAATCGCGGGGCTTGCGGTCTATTGGCCTCTGCTCTTTATTGCGACCCATGTTCCCGTCCCTGACCTCGGTCGTCGGACGGGGATGTCCGATAAGACGATGCATTGGCTGGCGTATTTCGGTCTGGTGTTTTTCGTGTGGCTTGCCGTCAGTCCGTATGACAAGGTAAACTGGCGAAAGGCAAAGGTGTGGGTGATTCTTGCGGTGATTGTGTGGTATGGCGCGATTGACGAATGGCTGCAGAGCTTTGTCGGTCGAGAAGCGAGAGTGGATGATTTTCTGGCTGATGTGATCGGCGCATTAGCGGGTCTCGGGTTGCTTTCGATCTTCAGTTTCTGGCCCGCCGCTTTGACTGTGACGGCGGTTTTTATTTTTGCAATATCCAACATGTCGCGAATCGATCTGCTTTGGGATGTGCCTTACCTGAATATCGGTTTTCACTTTGTGGGGTATTCGGCGTTTACCTTAGTTTGGATACAATACCTCGACCGCAGGCTGCCGGCGAAAGTCTCGGCGGTGAAATGGATAATTTCGGCAGTGCTCCTGCCGCTTGTTCTGTTGTCTGCGGTCAAACTAAGCGCGGCTGTCATTGAAAGACCTGTCTGGTTCTTCGACTGCCTTGCAGCAATTGTGGGAATAATCCTTTCGACTGTCGTGTCGCGTTTCGTCTGCAAGACCATGTGGCTTGAATGTGATTAGTCGGATGAGTCAAAAGGCGCATACAGCGGGTCGCCGATCAAGAGCATCTGCCAGGAATTGTAGGGCTTTGTTCTGTACCAGGCCTCGACAAGACACCTTCCCCTTATGAGTTCGGCAAAGAATTCATCCGGCTTAGGGAATGCGCCAAGGTAAGGTTCGGCGACGGAGCCGAGTGTTGCGGTGATTCCATCGACGAGCATTGCGGGACACCACTGGCTGCCGGCGCCGTCTCTGAGGTCGACGGCTTCGAAGCTTGCGATATGGAAGCCGACGGCTCCGTCGACAAAGTCGAAGGCATCGACATATTTCCTGAGGCTGTACCAGCCGCAATAAAGCGCCGTGTCGGGGCAGTCGCCGGGGGCAAAGAGTGCTGAGGTTTTTTCTCTGAGAACCTTCAGACCTGTTCGCCGCTTTACGAGTTCGGCGGCTTGCCGTATCGAACTGTCATACCGGCCATACTCCGAACGCATGTCGGAACTTCTACCCCAGCGCCAGTCGAAGCAGGCGTTTCCCTTCAGTCCGTTTTTCTCCGCGGTCAGGGCCTTGTCAATCAATCGCATGACAATTTTGCTGTCGGGTCCGTCCAGCCTCGAGACCATGAGGGTTTTAATGCCAATCCAAAGCACGCGGTTTTTCAACTCATTGCTTTGCCAACGGTACAGTTCGTAGTCGTCGAACATGAGCATCGACAATTCGCTGTCCACCGAGGCGCCTGTTTCGGCGCCCTTTATCCGGTCGATATCGGTAATGAGCATCTCGGCGGCGCCGGCCGGGCCCGCCACATTTTCGAGTTTGGCGTAGAAGCCGGCCTTTAACTTACGCCGACTGTCCCAGTTTTCCTTGTTCGCTTGCGCAATAAATCGGGAGGCGTCACGGGCGAGAAAGCGCTGGGACGAGGTCATTTGCAGACTCACACCGTCGATGCGGGCCGCTATTTGAGCCGCGCGGGCCTTGCCGAAGGCTGCCTGGTAGAGCCTTATCAACTCGTTCAGTTGCCCGGCCCTTTGAGTCTTGTCCCTTATGCCATTGGCGGCCTGGAGGGCCTTGTTGAAATCTGATTCCAGCCCGGGGATGATTTTCATTGCCGATTGTCCCGATGCAGGCGAAAAGGAAGTGTTGTTCTTTTGTCCGCCGAGGCGCGCCAGCTTATCGGTCGTTTTTTTGAGTTGGCTGGTCTTACTCTCGAGAAGCTGTTGCAGGGACGCCATGTTGGCGGATTCGGCGGAGAGTGGTTCTCTCGGACCGACCCTGAAAGGTACTCCGTATACCGTCAGAAGACATTTTATTCTGCCGGAGAAAGCGTCTTTTTCCAGGGCCTGGCGTATTGGTTGCGCGATGTGGACGTCATAGTCGGCGCGTGTTATCGTGTCCGGAAGTCCCTGGCCCAGCGGGAGTTTTAAGATGTTTTTGGGGGGTACGGATCGCTTGAGGCAGTAATAATCCGCAATCCGCAGCGAGTCCGGATTGTTGGCGTTGGCGACGATGAGTATCTCTTCGGGCTCAAGCGCCAAGCCGCAGGTGCTCATCACAGCAATCAGACAACACAGATATATGGATCGGATCATTATTCGGGTCCGTACAATCTATATGGCATCTCGACGGGATAATCTCTGATAATTTCGGCGTAATCATCGAGCCAGTAGGCGTCAGCGTTTGACTTGCAGGCCAGGAATCGACCACTGTCCTCGTCACAGGCGGCGCGGTGATACTTGAAATAGATGTAGTCTTCGGCCTTTCCCACTATTTCGATCTTGCCGCTCGAGTGCGACATGACGAATTTGGCCCGTTTTGCCAGGCCGGACACAAGGCTCTTGGCGAGTTCAAAAATGGAATAACCTTCCTCTATGGGCACGGTGTATCCTCGATTGCCCAAAGCTGGTCTGCACTGAAACAGATAGTAAGGAGGCACGCCGTGGGCGGCAGCGGTCCTGAAAAGTTCGGCAAGAACTTCCGGTTTGTCGTTCACACCGCGTATGAGCGGACATTGATTGGCTATCACAGCGCCTGCCCTGTGCAACATGAAAATAGCATCGGCGGCGGCGGCAGTAAACTCGCGAGGGTGCGAAAAGTGGGTCATTATGTATATCTTCCTGGACGGTGTACTGAAAGTGTCGATCATCTGCAGAAGCTGCGGGTCCCGGCTGATTCTGAAGGGATTGAAGACCGGCACCTTTGTTCCGATGCGGATTATCTGCACATGTTCAATCTTTCGCAATTGACTGACAATATCTGCGAGTTTTTCGGTTGGCAGCGTCAGAGGGTCGCCCCCTGTCAGCAACACATTACTGATTTGGGGATGCTTCCTGATATATTCGATCGCAGCCGGTATGTCCTCCACACACTCTTTGTGGGCTTCAGTGAAGACGCGCTTTCGAAAACAGTATCTGCAGATTCCGTCGCACACATTGCTGATGAGCAAGAGCGCGGTCGAATCGTATTTGTGCTCAAGGCCGGGCATGATTGTATAGGCCTGCTCGTCAGAAGGGTCCGGTCTTCCCCAGAGCTCCATCTCGGCGGCATCGGGAATTACAATTCGCCGGATCGGATCGTCCGGATCATCCCAGTTAATCAGCGACAGATAGTAGTCATTACTGCGAAAGGCAAATCTGGCGGCTACCTCTCTTAATTCATCGCGCTGGGCACGGCTCAATTCTTCCAACTGGTCAATAGTTGTGACGTGTTTGATTTCGATTTCAAACCTTTCCGGGTTAACACCTAATCGCGGGCATCCGGCTGCCCTCTGGTGTGTTCGTCCTGCGAATACCTTTCTTCGTAGATGCTCTTACGGTGGAAGATCAGGGTAAATGTTGCACATATAATTCTGACATCCCACCAGAAACTCCGTTTATTAACATATTCTACATCAAGATCGAGTTTTTGTTCGCGAGTCAAGGCCCCGCGTCCGCTGATCTGGGCCAGTCCGGTAAGACCCGGCTTGACGAGAAGCCTTCGCTTCTGGTCTTCATTCCATTCGGCAATCTGCGAGACATACAAAGGTCTTGGACCCACCAGAGACATCTGCCCGACCGCGACATTGAACAATTGCGGCAGTTCGTCAAGCGACCGCTCTCGCAGAAACCGGCCTGTCCGCGTCAGTCGTGGGTCGTCGGCTGACTTTGGACTGGCGTCGAAAGGGTCGACATCCGTTGTCATGGTCCTAAACTTGTACAGAGCAAATGGTTTTCCGTGCAGGCCCGCTCTTTCCTGCCTGAACACAGCCGGACCCTTGCTCGAAAGTCTGACCAGCAGGGCCGTTATCAGCAGAACCGGCAACAGGATGACCATGCTGCACAATGAAACAAGAATATCGAAACTTCTTTTGAAAAATACGTATATCAATTTGTGTCCGGCAACTTGTATTCTGAACAGGCCCTGCTTGCCTCGGAAACAATCGGAACTACGTAAAGTACCAATAATAAGGAAAGTTGTCAATAATCAGTTTGGTCATGAATTCTCTGGACAATCATGCCGATTTATTATAAATTGCTAACCATAGTGGCCACAGTGTCTTAGCCGCAATGTCCTGACAGATTCAAAAAAGGCGATTTTGAAAAACATAATCATTCTATTTAGTTGTGTCGGCAGACGGGTGTCGCTGCTTAAGAGTTTTCGAGCGGCAGGGGCTCAGTTGAACCTGAGACCGCATATTATCGGAACCGATGTCACCAGCCTAAGCGCCGCTCTGCAATTGTGCGATAAACAGCGCATTGTCCATCGTGTGGGGCACGCGGGCTATCCGGGGCAGCTTGCAGACATTGTCGAGAAAGACCATGTTGATCTGCTCGTGCCGACGACAGATCTGGACCTGAGACTGCTGGCACAAAACACCGGGTTGTTCGAGCAACTCGGCTGTCGCGTGCTCATTTCAAGACCTGATGTCATCGATATTTGCCAGGACAAGAGAAGAACTTTTCAGTTTCTCTCGCAAAACGCCTTTGATACACCGTTAACAATGAAGCCAGCCGAGGCCCTTGCAAAGAGGGACCTGACTTTTCCCTGTTTCCTGAAGCCCTGGGACGGACACGCCGGCCGGGGCACGGCGAAGGTGGAAAACCGTGAGGAGTTGGAGGTGTTCGCCCGGCGAATCCCCAACTGCATAGTGCAGGAATTTGTCGACGGTGTAGAGTTTACCTGCGATGTCTTTGTTGATTTCGACATGAAAGTACGATGTGTCGTACCGCGCAAGAGAATCGAGATACGCGGCGGGGAAGTCAGCAAGGGACAGATTGTCAGGCACGAGGCCGTCATGTCGCAGACACAGACCCTGGTCGAGACTCTGGGCGCAGGACCAGGTGTAATCACGATTCAACTGATCGTCGACGCCGCCGAAAACATCAAGTTCATAGAGATCAATCCGAGGTTCGGCGGCGGCGTGCCGCTTTCGATAAAGGCAGGCGCCGACTTTCCGAAATGGATACTGCAGCAAATGGTCGAAGAAGAGCCGGACATCGAATATGGCAATTTCAAGGACGGTCTGACGATGCTTCGGTATGATGATGAGGTGTGGGTAGACCCACAGTAACAATTCGGAGACTGCTTTGTGTTTCTCGATGATGTGATAGGAGACAAAAGACCCGTATCATGGGTGCTTCAGTTTTGGCCCGTGTTGGCGGCTTCGTTCGTGTGTGCACTGACGGCCACCTGGCTGTGCAAGAAGATTGCGCTGAAATTCGGAATCGTCGACAAGCCCGACAATCTCGTGAAGACCCACAAGGAGCCCGTCGCCTACCTGGGCGGCATCGGCATCCTCGCGGGACTGGCCGTGGGAGTGCTCGTCGGTCTTTATGTTATACAGGATATGCACATAAAGCTCATCATACAGGACATGCAGGTCAAGCTTGCCTTTAAGTGGCTCTTAGGCATCCTCGCAGGAGCCGCTATCGCATGTTTTGTCGGCGTAATTGACGACCTGTTCGACATAAGACCTTCCAGGAAAATGTTAGGCCAAATCGTCGCTGCGATTGTCCTGCTGTGTGTTGGAATCAGGCCCGCTCTGCACCCTTTCACAGATTTTCTCAATCTGCCTGTGCCGGCAATCGTCGAAATGATGATCGGTATGGGCGTCGTCATTGTTTTCGTCGTCGGCGCCACAAATTCCCTGAATCTTCTCGACGGGCTCGACGGGCTCTGCGGCGGAGTAACCGGGATCATTACGGTCGCCATGCTGCTGCTGGCGATTCACCTGGGAACCTGGGGATTCAGTGAGACGGGAGATCCTGTGCGGATCATTGTATGTCTTGCGATAGTAGGAGGCGTATTCGGCTTCTTGCCCTTCAATCGTCACCCGGCAAAGATATTCATGGGCGACGCAGGCAGCATGTTGCTGGGGTTTGTCCTTGCTTCACTGATGATACTTTTTGCCGAACAGGAGCCGAGATGGTGGATGGCTTCGATCGTGGTATTCGGACTGCCGATACTGGATACGGCCACTGCTTTGGTAAGGAGGCTTCTGAACAAAAGACCCTTGTTTGTATCCGACAGAGGCCATATCTACGACCAGATGATCGACAGGGGGATACCGCTGAAAAAAACCGTGAAGATATGCTATCTGCTGGCAGGCCTCTATGCGATTATCGGCCTGACAATGAGCCAGATAAGAACACGATATGCACTGGCGGTCTACATCATGGTTTTCATCATTTCGGGGGTGATAATCTGGAAGAAAGGCTTCCTGAAGATGGAGGGATTAAGAGGAGCCGTTCGCAAGGACAACCATGATGACCCGGAGGCGGGTGCTGACTAAGCTTTTTAGCTTGTCTGTGCAACATATATGTTGCTGGGGACGCCGTGGCTATCGATCTGACATAAAAGCTTGAATCCACACTTTTGATAGAGTCGATTTGCCGGGACATTGTTTTTGGCTACCATCACTTTCACGCTGTCGATGCTTCTGTCGGCACAGGCTTGCAGGCCGGCACTGACAAGCCTTGTTGCAATGCCTGATCGGCGACCTTCGGGGGCAATTGCAATCGCTAAAAGTTCGGCTTTGGGAAGATTCAGTTTGCCGGTTCTGGAGGGATAAAGTAATGTCCCAAAAACTCGTTTCATCTTTTTGAAGGAAAACAGCTTCCCCGCCAGAATAACAGCAAATCGAAAACCGCTTTTAAGGATGACCGACCTGTATAGTTTGTCAAGATTTTGAGTAAAGGCCACGAAGCCCTGTATCTCCACATCGTCGAGGGCAACAAGACCGAAACTTCCCTCGTCCATAAGTACGGCCTTGTATAATTCCCGGACAAACCCGTGTCCGAGCGAACTAATAAAGCCTGTCTCAATACCCCTTATATGCAATGAAGCAATAGTGGAAACGTCTCTGATTTCAGCTGCTCGTATGATCACAATTGTCTATCCCGGTATACTTTACAGCACACTCACTTCAACAGTTTCACATTTTCTATTGCTTCCAACACTTTTTGGGCCAACAAGTCTCTGCTAAACCGGGTCTCGGCAAGTTTCCTGGCATTATTGCCCATAGCATCGAGACTCTCACGGCACCCAAAAAGCCTTAGCACGTTTTCCACAAATTCATTGAGATCACATTGTTTGCAACCTAAACCCGCCTTTGCTTCTTCAATAACTTCTCTGTGCCATCCGCCGTAGTTTAACAGTACAGGTTTTCCGGCACTTAATGAGTCGAATAGTTTATTTGCAGAATTATGCTCAAGTATTGGATGGTCTGCGAAAATCACCATCGAAACGTTGCAAGCTGCAACATATTCGGGAAGAACTGTTTTCGGCTGTGGCGGAATGATTTCGATATTGGAAAGATGCAGGTTTTGGGTTTGTTTGGTAATTTTAGCTCTTTCACTGCCGCTGCCAACCAGAATAAACTTTATTTGAGATTCATTCCTGAGCCTGTCAGCAACCTTTACTACAAAATCAAGGCCGTTGGCCTTGCCCATCGCACCAAAATGCATCAGAACAAACTTGTGCTCCCATCCGTGCTCTTTCCGCAATTGCAAGCCGTCCACTTCCGGCCCGAAGAGTTCCGTATCACAGCAATTGGACACAACAGTGATCGGCCGCCTGTCGCCGATGATCTTTCGCACACCGTCAGCCATACCGGGTGACAACGCCACTACCGCCGATGAGGACAAGTATATTCGCTTTTCCAGCCACAACAAGAATCCTTTAAGCAACGGATTTCTTATTATCCCCAACTCTATCGGAATCTCGGGCCATTGATCCCTAACTTCAAAAACAAAAGGAATTCTTCTTAGCCATTTTGCAATTAACGCCGGAATGCCAACAGTAAGAGGTGTACTGGTTGCATAAATAACAGCAGGCCTTTTAACAAAAAGCACATAAACAGAAGCGACCAAAACAAATCCAATAAAAGAAAGACTTCTTTTAATAAACCCCATTTTCTGATTATATGGTAAATTCACAGCCCTGACATCAATGCCGTCTATTATAGCTTGCTTTATGAAACGACCTTTTGCGTCCTGCAAGTCCTGTTCGCATAATTGGGTAGTTGTTGTCAACATAACAACATTGTGGCCAGCCTTGATCCATCGTTTAGCAAACTCATAGCTGCGAGTCCCAGTGACTCCCCTTGGCGTTGAAAAATACTGATGGATATACAGGATATGCACAAGAGTCGCTCCTCATCTTAGTTTCACGATTTAGGTCTACAAATCAACCGTTTATTTCTTTATCTGATCCTGGTAACATTGCAGCAGCACAGCAAATTCTGAAGTCCAGTTATACTTTTGGCGTACTGCGGTTCTTCCGCGCTGTCCCATGGCGGCAAGCGCGTCGCGGTCAGCAAGCATCCTTTCGCAGACCTCAACTACCTCATCAATGTTAGTGGGATCTGCCAACATGCCCGTCCCTTCACCTTGGACGTAAGGCCTCCAAACGTCGAAATTGGAGGCCAAGGCGGGAGTTCCCAGCATCATATATTCGATAATCTTGGTGGCCAGACAAGTAGTATAATTTGGCACGGGCAGTAATAAACACAGGCCGATTGTAGCCCGTGCAACCGATTGCATTGCTTGGCGGTATTCCATGCGACCAGTAACAGAGACTATTTCTGTCAGGTTCAACTGCTTTATTCTGGTATTGAGTCGTTCGTGAAGTTCTGGGCTGCACGGACCTATGAGCATCATACGGAAATCATGATGTCTGGCAGCAAGCTCAGCAGCCAACTCAATGTAAACCAAAGCGCCTCGGATTTTGGATACTCCGCCCACATAAACTAATAGAGGCACTTCGGATTTCTGTTCTTCATCAGCTGTCGCGGCAATTAGACTGTCATCAAGTAAAGGATAATTCTGTACCAGGTACGCATCCGACGGGTAATCGGCTACACTATTTTCATTTGCCAGCACCAGGACCTGGCCACGCGTAAATATGCGTTCCATGAATTTATAGCAGATAGAAATGGTCTTCCTGGTACAGCGGGGCAGATAGTCTTTGCCCATAATCTGTCGTGCGACGGATTCATGTATATCGAAAATCACCTTCTTGTGAAAAAACCACCGTAACACCCATCCCATGAACACAAGTTCGGGATCATGATAATGATATATCATGGCCTTTGTCCGTAGGGCTTTGGCCATGGCCAGCCAAGGCATAAACAACATACGCAGCAATCTGGATCTAACTAGATGAATCCGGTGAACATGAATACCGTTCTTGATGCAGGATCGTTCATCTGGGCAGACCAGGTGCACTTCATACCCAGCTACTGCCAGCGAACAACACTCACGATAAAACACACGTACGTCAGCCGATGTGTGCACAGTGGAGATATGGCAGACGCGGATTTTTGAAGGCTGGCTCGGATGGGATATCATCATATTTGGGGTTCCTCACAAGAATCTGTGCATAGTTTGAGGCTCTGGCAGTTTGCCTCATGTCCGGCATACGCTCCGGGCACAGCAGCGGCTCGTGACAGGTTATGACGTCCGGCTTCCATTCAACAGCCGCTTTGTACAGTGCGGGCAAGACCCGCTTGCGATCTTTGAGGCTGGCGACCCCATCGGGCTGCAGCGGAACCAGCGTCAGGTTCGGGATGTCCGTTTCCGGGTCGCCTCCGCTGCCGAAGACCACTACCTCATGCCCCCCATGCCAGACTGGCTGCCTGCTTATGTGTTACTCTCGCGTCGTTAACCACATGGCCTGTCGCTAACATTGCAATTCGCATCTTCTCATTCCTCTTTCAAATGACATGCGCGTTTACGCTTTCTGCGTTCACGCCAACCATGAATAGTTCCGCTCCATGTTCCTAAATCCATCATCAGGATTGCGGCAGTGGCACAAGCCAATTTGAGGGGATGGATGAAAAACTTCCAACGTTTTCGTCGCATTGTGCGTAACAGGACATAGAAGAACCAGCCCGCCAAACCAATGCTACAGATATACCAGCCAAAATCTACCCCCACCAAGCCAATTACCAAGCCAACAAGTCCCATCAGGAAAGCTAAAGTACTCAGCCGTGTTAAAAAACCTGGTATTCCCCAGGGGTTTTTCAGAGTAACACTTCCTGTGGCATTTCTTTGCTGCATTCGATATAACGCCCGAAGAGATGGGCGAACCCGCCAATAGATCCTGGCTTCGGGAACATGCACATATTTGAACCCGGCGTTACGCCATTTATGATTAAGATGGGTATCCTCGCCCGCGAGGACGGATTCGTCGTATCCGCCGATCGCCTCAAAAATCGATCTCCGAAGTGCAATGCTTCGTGAAGAGGGATTGAAAGTGTCTTTGGGCGTCCCTTGCTGAATATAGGCAACGGATTTCTCGAAAAAATTCATCCCCACAACTTCCGTTTTGCCTCCGGTCACGCCACAATCAGGGTCGTCCACAAATGGCTGAGTCATTAGAGCCAGATAACCGTCAACCACTTGGCAACCACTGTCAAAACTGAGGATTACATTCCCAAGAGAATGCTCCACCGCCAAATTCCGGCCACGTGAGATATTCGCGCCAATTTCCTGAAAAACGCGGATTCGATGGTCTTGTTGCTGGAGTTCCTGAAGAAGTTCCCAAGTCCCATCGGTTGATCCACCATCAACTATGACGATCTCAAGAAAACGCCGTCCATCCAACTCCTGAATAAGATGTTCCACGCAATCCCGCAACCCCTCCTTGCAATTCAATGTTGTCGATATTGCCGAAACTCTTATTGGCTCATTTCTATCCATTGCACACTCCCATTTTCGAAAACCTCAAAGTCACACCCTTCCTGTCGTAATTGCTCTATCTCTATTGTAGTTAAATCAGGATAAAGCGTACGGAGATTTTTTTCCTGCTGGTCAATTCCACAAATGTAACCCAGAAACGCCAGTAAGTACAAAGACCAAAGCATGGTGTAAAGATTATAACTTACCATGCTTGCAAGCAAGA
>SDBV01005478.1_pt1 | contig 17906 bp, 19 predicted proteins | sample 2277081 | NCBI WGS metagenome assembly SDBV01 (sample SAMN10402039, study PRJNA504765) | marine sediment metagenome | isolation source: marine sediment core GS10_PC15, 223 cmbsf | place: Arctic Ocean: Southern Knipovich Ridge | collected 2010 | reverse complement strand
GTCACCACCTCCCCACAGATATAATGTGCTGGCTGGCCCGTAGGTATCCTTTACCCGGCTTAGCTCCCTTGCCGCCGTATCCAGCGCCTCATCCCAGGTGATGCGTTCAAAATTCCCCTCTCCTCTAGTCCCCACCCGCTTCATGGGGAATTTTAGCCTATCAGGAGCATATACCCGCTGGCGATAGGCACGCCCCTTCAAGCACGCTCTTTGCTGGGGCTCTTTGCCGCCATCGGTCTCAATCCGGGCGATGACTCCGTCTTTAACATGAACCTGAAGAACACACGTCCCACCACAGTGGCTGGCACAGGTGGTGATAATGACTTTTTCCGGTTCCCTCATTTCCTGTATCTCCTGCGCAATTCGGCAACCCCCAAAATACCTATTGGTTTTATACTACCACACTGATTCCGGTTCGACCAAATCATGCCAATAGCATCTTTCCACCCGAAGAACATACCCTAAAACCGGCCACGGAGAATCGATGAAATGCCCGGCTCTACAACAGCCCAAAAAGATAAAACACCACTACCGCTATTGAAGCTGCCAGCAAGGCACCAACCACTACCTGAGCTATGGAGTGCTCTTCCAGTTCTATCCTTGCCCAGGCAACCAAGGGGAGCAGCATCGCCGTTAAGGCAGCTACAGAGCCATACACAATAACCAGCGTGGTTACTGAAGCCGCCATAAAGGCAGAATGAAGGCTTATCTTCCACCACAGATTGATACCCATGAATACAACCGTTGCCAAAAGTCCAGTAACCACAGCGGCAAACAATACTGGCGGAGCTCCCAAATAGAAAAGAACAGCACCGCCAGCGAGAGCACCGATACTCGCCAGTAGGTAGATTTTAGTCCTTTGCCTGCGTACAGCAATGAATTGATTTCCAAGCTTCCGCTTTCGAACCAGATAGATGCCAACCAGGTAGACGGGGAGAATACTAATAGCTATTAGAAGCAGTGACCACTTAAGAGCATCCAGGGTGCTGCGTGTTGCCTCCAGTGAAAGCAGCAGGATTACCACCAGGCTTATCACGAAAGGACTCAGGGTGTTAGAAGTAATATTAGCTATTCTTCTTCTCATCCGTCGAAGGTGTCTCACTAATCAGCAGAGTTACACTATACTAACCTAATGAAACATTTTTTGCCAGGAGGTCAGCTAGTTATTGTTTAGTAACCCTATCTCCTTCAGGTTTTTAGGCAACCCACCCCCTTTATCCCCCTCCCTTGATAAGGGAGGGGGAATTGGTTTTTAAGAGGGACTTCGTCCCTCTTTGACTCCCTTTGAGCATATTCGGAGGCTTCGCCTCTCTTATAGCTTGTTGCGAAATGGTCGGAGGTGGGTTGATTTGAATGGGGTAAAAATATTTTTAAGTTTATTCCCCTTTAAGATATAATTAGCTTATATGAAAAAACCTTTAGTGAATGCTGCATTTATTGATGGGAATAATGTACATCGTTCTACATTGGAAATGGGGTGGACATTAGACACGAAGAAGTTTAGGCGTTATCTTGAAGAACTGTATGGCGTTAATAAGGCGTATTATTTTATGGGTTTTACTGAATCTAATCGGGGGCTATACAACAGATTGGAATCAGAGGGTTTCGAAATGGTATATAGGAGAACCTTCTTTGTAAACGGTGTACTAAAGGGAAATATTGACTCAGAGTTAGTTCTCAAAGCTATGACTCAATACAGAGTTTATAGAGAGGCAATTATAGTAGCAAGTGATGGGGACTATGCTTGTTTAGTTGAATACTTGATACAAAAGGGCAAATTACGTAGTGTTATAGCATCAAAGAGAGAAAAATGCTCGCATTTATTAGAAGAAGCGTCTGGAAATTATATTTGTTATCTTGATGAACTTAAAAACAAACTAGAGTACCATAAATATTAAAAGGGAACCTCGTAAGGACAGAACCTTACGCCGTTCCCTTTCGTGGTATCTATGCAGTATTATACCATAAAGTAGCTGTTTGTCAAGTCCCCCATTCGTTTTGTATAAAAATATATTATTACTAATGTTATAACTATTATTTTTTATCCTTCCTTCCCCCACCTGGCTTTAGCTGCCTTCCTTGCTATCTCTGACCGCCTCTCACTTGACAACCTTTCGGCTCTAGCCTTACCACCCTTCAAACCACCCAACCTACCCAAAGCCACAGCAGCAGGGTTCTTGACTATGTGAGCCTCATCGGTAGCCCTAGCAACAATACTGTGAGCTATTACATTTACATCTGGTGTTCTCTTACGCTTTGCCATGCTAAGTATAGCATAACCGCTTAAGCATCTGTCAACCCCTGCTAATTTCAAATTGACCCACTACCTAATATTAGGTATTCCAGGGTGTTCAAGAGGGGCGCTTGCCTCCTTTTTAGTAATATTAGGTATTCCAGGGTATCTAAGAGGGGCGGAGCCCCTCTTTTTTATATCTTTCCCCCTCTCCTTGACTGAGGAGAGGGGGACTAAGGGGGTGAGGTCACTATATAAGAGGAATATTGGCAAGGTTTATAAACACATCATGGAGAGGGAAACGGAGAAGGTTGGCCAGCATCTGTCTGAATTATGGGGTGGGGCGGGTAAACAATCTCTTCTTAAATTTTTTATTGCCCTGGCTAAATGGGGGCTCCAGCGCTATCGACACCAAAGTCACCATCTGGTATATTTACTATAATAGGCCTTAAGTGTTTAGCCCGCCTACGTCAGAATGGGGGAGAGCTTGAATATAGAAAATTTAAAGGCTTCACTCGCAGGTGAAATAGATGCCCGCCGCGGGGAGCTTAGCGAGCTAAGCTTAAAAATTCACGCTAACCCCGAACTCGGCTTCCATGAAGTTAAAGCAGCATCCTGGCTGACCCGGTACCTGGCGGAAAATGGCTTTGCCATAGAACAGGGCATCTGTGAGCTACCAACTGCCTTTCGGGGAAGCTACGGACAGGGAAGACCAGCCGTCGCTGTTCTAGCCGAGTATGACGCCCTTCCAAAACTTGGTCACGCCTGCGGCCATAATATAATAGCCGGCTGTGCCATTGGGGCCGCCGTAGCTTCCAAGCTAGCCATTGACCAGTTCGGCGGCAGTATCCTCATTATCGGCACCCCTGCTGAGGAGATAGGTGCCGGTAAGGCGATAATGGCTGAGCGGGGGGCCTTCGATGATATAGACATGGCTATGCTGGTGCACCCGGGAGGGCATGATGCGGTCACTACTCAGGCCCTCGCCTGCCAGTCTTTAGAGGTTGAATTCTTTGGCAGAGCCGCTCACGCTGCCGCCCGACCTGAAGCCGGTATCAACGCCCTCGAAGCCATGCTTCAATCCTTCGCCGCTATCAATTCGCTCCGGCAACACATTAAGGCTAAAGCTCGTATCCATGGTATTATTACCGATGGCGGGGAAGCGGCTAATATTGTTCCCGCCCACAGCGCCGGGATTTTCCTGGTACGCGCTGAGGATGAGGCCTATCTTGAAAAGCTAAAACAAAAGGTGATAAACTGCTTTACTGGCGCAGCCACGGCCACTGGAGCCCGTCTCGAGTATAAGTGGGGGGATACCTATTATGCCCCCCTCCGCAACAACCTGACCCTGGCCAGGCTATTTATGAGAAATATGCGGTCCATCAGGCACCGGGTTAAGCTCTCCGACCCCACTCAAGCTTTTGGCAGTACCGATATGGGTAATGTCAGTCAGCTAGTGCCCGGTATTCACCCCACCGTATCTATAGCCTCCCTTAACTCGGTTCACTCTCCCGAATTTGCCACGGCCGCCGCCTCAGAAAGCGGTATGCAGGCTCTGCTTGATGCCGCTAAGGCTCTGGCAATGACAGTGGCTGACATAGTAGCCAGTCCAGAGATAGTAAAAAGGATTAAGGAGGAATTTCAAGGGGACAAATGATTAAGGTCGGTATTCCCAGAGCCTTGCTCTATTACCAGTACTACCCTATGTGGAAGACCTTCTTTGAGGAACTGGGGGCAGACGTAGTGGTTTCACCATCAACCACTCAGTCCATGCTCTCCGAGGGTTCAGCGCGGGTAGTAACTGACACCTGCCTGCCGGTAAAGCTTTTCCTGGGTCATGTTCTCTCCTTAGCCGGAAAATGTGATTACCTGTTTATTCCGGCTATCCGCAGCCTGAAAACCAAGGTTTATAGCTGCTCCAAGTTCCTGGGCCTGCCGGATATGACCCGGGCGGTCATCCCTGAATCACCCCCTATTCTGGATATAGATATCGATGTTAACCAGGGGAAACGCCAGCTGTATCAGGCTATTTATAAGCTGGGCCGGCATTTTACCCGGAACCCGCTCAAGGTCAGGCGAGCCAGCACAACTGCCTGGCAGAGCCACCTGAGCTATCAGCGGCTGATGGCCAGCCACAGATTAACGCCACCGCCGGCAATAGAAAGACTAACCGGATTATCCCAAACGAAGCCCGGCATCCCCGCAAAACAGCCTGATTCAACCAACACTACCATCGCCGTTATTGGCCACCCTTATCTTCTCTATGACGAACAGGTAAACTACCGCATTATTTCCCGCCTTGAGCAGGCTGGCCACAGAGTACTAACCCCGGAGATGCTCACCCCGGAGGAACTTGAAACCGGCATCATCAAATTGACAGGCAGAGCCTACTGGACATACGAGGAAGATGTGGTAGGCGCCGGGGGGCATTACCTGGGAAGTGGAGTTGACGGCATCATCAGCATTATAGCCTTCGGTTGTGGTCCGGATTCGGTAATGATAGATGCCGTGCGCAGACAAGCCGCGAGACTGAGAACCCCCCCATTTATGAATCTCACCCTGGATGAACATACTGCTGAAGCCGGGGTAGTTACCCGCCTGGAAGCCTTCCTTGATATGATACAAAGAAGGAAAAGGGGGAGGGTAAAAACATGCGCTTAAGCATGCCTCACACCGGTAATCTATTTATTGCCCTTAAATCCCTAATGCAACGGCTCGATGTCGACTATATAGTACCGCCGGCTAATAGCCAGCGCACCCTGTCCCTGGGCACCAGGTACTCTCCGGAGGGTCTCTGCATCCCCTTCAAACTAACTCTGGGTAATATGATTGAAGCCGCTGAGCTGGGAGCAGATACCATACTTATGGTGAGTGGTTCCGGCATCTGCCGCCTGGGCTATTACGCTAAGTTACAGGAGGATATTCTTCACGACCTCGGGTATAACATCGAAATGATTCAGTTAGGGGTTTCGCAGCACAAGCTATTTGGCCTGCTTCAAATAATAAAGCGCTTGTCAAACAATGCTCCGTGGACTAAAATAATATCAGCCTTCCGCTTTGGACTAGCCAAGCTAAACGCCCTGGATGAGATAGAGCAGATAGTGCAAAGAGTTCGGGCGGTAGAACTGGAAAAAGGGGCCGCCAACCGCTTGCTTACCAAATCCATTGACGCTATTGATAAGGCAGGCGACCACAACGCCCTGAAAAAGGTGAAAATAGACTATATTGACCAGCTTAACCAGGCGGCCAGGGACACCGATGCCCAGCCACTAATAGTGCGCGTTATCGGTGAGTTCTATGTAGTACTGGAGCCATTCTCCAATCTAGATGTGGAAATCGAGCTTGGTAAGCTGGGGGTGGAGGTGAGACGGACAACGTTCATCTCGGGGTGGACCAAATTCAGCCTGTTTCTCAATCCCCTGGGTATAAACGAGAAAGACAGAATTCATAAGGCAGCTCTGCCTTACCTCAAACGGGATATTGGCGGCGAGGGCTGGGAATCAGTGGGGGAAAAGGTGCTCCACGCTAAAGAATATGATGGCATAGTTCACCTGGCTCCCTTCACCTGTATGCCGGAGATAATCGCTCAAAATATCATGCCGTCAACCAGGGAGAAAATCCCGGTATTGACCATCCTCTGTGACGAGCAAGTAGCCAAAGCAGGAATGTTGACCCGGCTGGAGGCCTTTGTCGACCTGCTGCAGCACCGGCGGGCAAGTAATCACCGCCGGCAGCGAGTAAGAGTATAGGGGAAACCGATGGAAGCCTATTTAGGTATTGATGTTGGCTCAGTAACCACCAAGCTGGCAGTGCTGGATAAAGGCGATGAGCTTATTGCCCACGTCTACTCACCAACACAGGGGCAGCCTATTAAGATGGTGCAGCAAGGGCTACGGCAAATCAAGGAGCAACTGCCCGAAGATACCGTCATTTGTGGGGCAGTGACTACCGGCAGCGCCCGCTATCTGGCCGGCGTAATCATCGGCGCCGATTTAGTCAAGAATGAGATTACCTGCCATGCCGTGGCCACCCTGCGCTACGTCCCTGACGTACGAACTATTATCGAGATCGGGGGACAAGATAGCAAGATTATTATCGTTAGAGACGGGATAGTGACTGATTTTGGCATGAACACCGTATGTGCTGCCGGCACCGGTAGCTTCCTTGACCACCAGGCACTGCGACTCAATATGAGCATTGAGCAGCTGGCACAGCGAGCACTGGACAGCCAGACACCAGTGCGCATCGCCGGGCGATGCACCGTCTTCGGTGAATCAGATATGGTGCACAAACAACAAATGGGCCACCGAACCGAGGATATTCTCTATGGCCTGTGCCAGGCGCTGGTGCGCAACTACCTTAATAATGTTGGCCTGGGCAAGGGTATTGAGCCCCCAATAGTATTTCAGGGCGGAGTGGCCTTCAACCAGGCGATAGTGAAGGCATTTCAAGAGGAGCTCGATACGCCGGTCTATGTCCCCCCTCACCACGAAGTAATGGGAGCCATAGGCGCCGCCATACTAGCCCACGAAGAAATGCTGGATAAAAACAACGGAAGCAAGTTCACAGGGTTTGGCATAAGTGAAATAGAGTATCGTACCTCCTCATTTGAATGCAAAGCCTGCCCCAACCTGTGTGAGATAGCCAAGCTCTCCCGTAACAGTCAGGCCCTTGCCCACTGGGGAGGCCGCTGCGACCTCTGGGAGAGAAGCCCAAGCAGCCAATAGTTTTAACCGAGGAAACAGATGATTATTGCCGTTGATGCCACCGGTGGAGAGTACGCTCCTCATGAAATAGTCAAGGGCGCCATTAAAGCCGCCCAGGAATATAAGGTAGAAATTGCCCTGGTAGGTGCCAAAAGCATGCTCCACGTGCTGGCTAGCCGCTATTCCAAGAAACTGGACTTTTCTATCATTGAGGCCAGCCAGGTCATCGAATTACATGAATCGCCGGTCAAGGCAATCCGCAACAAGCCAAACTCTTCGATTGCTGTTGGCATTAAGATGATAAAGGATGGTTCCGCTTCAGCCTTCGTCTCCGCTGGCAACAGCGGGGCGGTGGTCTACGGAGCACTTCTCAATCTGGGAAAGATGGCGGGTATCGAGCGCCCCGCCCTCGGTGGCATCATCAATATTGATACTACCCCCTTTCTGCTTATCGATGCTGGCGCCAATGCTGACTGCCGGCCAAACCACTTACTTCAGTTTGCTCAGTTAGGCACCCTCTACGCAAAGCACGTTATCGGCGTTATTTCACCCCGTGTTGGTTTACTCAGCAACGGTGAAGAGGAGACCAAGGGCAACCATCTGATTCAAGAAAGCCACCGGCTTATCAAAAAGTCCAATCTAAACTTTATCGGTAATATAGAAGGACAGGATATACCCAAAGGGAAAGCCGATGTCATCGTTACTGATGGCTTCACGGGCAATATAGTGATTAAGACCATCGAAGGGGTAGGCGATACCTTTCAGAATCTACAGCGACAAATCGGACAAGCCTTGACCAGCGCCTATCGCCTCCAGGGGCGCCTCCTGCTTCATCTAACCGGATTGGATGCCTGGACGAAAAGAATGGATTACCGAGAGGCCGGTGGAGCATGTCTACTGGGGGTAAACGGAAATATTATCATCGCTCACGGCCGCAGCCAATCCAAGGCTATTAAGAATGCCATTGGCTTAGCCAAACGGACCGCAGAGCGAAACCTCGGCGAGATAATAAAAGAAGAGGACTATTTACAGCGAGGAGTTAAAGCATGACCGTAGAGTATGATGTAGTTATTATTGGCGGCGGGCCGGCAGGACTTACTGCCGGACTCTATATTTCCCGAGCCAGGCTTAAGGGCCTGCTTCTGGAGAAAGGTCTGGCCGGTGGTGAAATGACAGAGGCCGGGCAAATAGAGAATTACCCCGGTTTTCCGGAGGGTATTAGCGGCCTGGGGCTGGGGCAACTAATGCACCAGCAGGCGACGAAATACGGGCTAAAAACGGCTACGGCTGAGGCTACCGGACTTGAACTTCAGGATGGACAAAAAATAGTAAAGACTACTGAAGATAGCTTCAGCACCAGGGTAGTGATTATTGCCAGCGGGTCGGAACGGAACAAACTGGGCGTACCCGGGGAAAAAGAATTTACCGGCAAAGGAGTATCTTACTGCGCTATCTGCGATGGCGCCTTGTTCATAGAGCTACCAGTAGCCGTGGTCGGCGGCGGCAATGCCGCTATTACCGAAGCTCTCCATCTCAGCAAGTTTGCTTCCAAGGTCGCGGTGATACACCGGCGAAATAAGCTCCGCGCCACCCCCATTCTACAGGAAAGAGCCTTCGCTGAACCTAAAATGGAATTTTTGTGGGACTCTGTAGTTGAAGAAATTGAAGGTGACGATCTGGTGAAAAGTATCAAGCTCCGTCAGGTAAAAACCGGGCAAAAATCTGCCCTGGATGTAGCCGGCGTCTTCGTATCTATTGGTTTTAAGCCTAATACCGACTACTTAAAGGGTATCTTATCGCTGGATGATACCGGGGCTATCATCACCAATGATAAGATGGAGACCGGGATACCCGGTATTTTTGCGGCCGGTGACATACGGCACAACTCGGCCCGGCAGGTAATAACGGCTGCCGGTGATGGAACCACCGCAGCTATCTACGCCGAAAGATTCATCACCGAATAGTGAAAATAAAAATTCTTAAAGGTCGTGATGGAATAAGTAAGTAAGAGGTAATATGCATTGGGGAGTAATAATTTCAATAATTATAACTGGATGCGGGATTGCTATCTGTTATTTCCTGGTCAGCAGATTTAAAAGAATAAGGGCAAAAATTCTTACGAGTTTCTTGCTATTCGGGCTTTTAATAGGTGGTTGGAGTTTTGGGATGGGCAAAATAGATTTAGTTGCTGGCGTTAACTTTCCCGGAAGCTACGTGAGCGAGATTTTCTATAACAAGTACTTAATCCCATACTGGGAGCGGACTTTAGAACCCGTTGGCTATGAGGAGATTCCGATTATTGAATTGCCACCTGTAGCACCCCCAGAACCGCAGGGGCCAAGTAAAAAGGTGGGCGTATACGTCGTGCCGAAATATGACTTCCCTCTTAAAAAAGTGAGCGATTTATATATACCAGCTTCAGTAGTGTCTTGGGGGCTGATTGGCCTGGTAACTCAATTGGTTTATAACAGGCTTAAAAGGTTCAAGGGGAGTCGAAGAGGAACGAAGCCCCTCTAAAGAAATCGTCTTCCCCCTCTCCTTTGAATGCGTAAAGGATAAAGGAGAGCCAAAGAGAGGCGAAGCCTCCGAATATGCTCGAAGGGAGTCAAAGAGGGACGAAGTCCCTCTTAAAAACCAATTCCCCCTCTCCTTTGAATGAGTAAAGGATAAAGGAGAGCCAAAGAGAGGCGAAGCCTCCGAATATGCTCGAAGGGAGTCGAAGAGGGACGAAGTCCCTCTTAAAAACCAATTCCCCCTCCCTTATCAAGGGAGGGGGATAAAGGGGGTGGGTTGCCTAAAAAACTGAAGGGGATAGGGTTCTAAAGAAAAATCAAGTGGAGAGAGGCGGATAAATAATCCTCCTTTTACTTCACCACATGCTTCAAGTATAATTTATAATAAAGGAGAGAATGGTGAAAGTCATCTTTCTGCAGGATGTACCCAGAGTGGCTAAAGCTGGTGATATAAAAGAGATAGCTGACGGCTACGGCCGCAACTTTCTCATTCCCCAAAAGCTGGCTCAATTAGCTAACTCCTCAGCGCTAAGCACCAGGGAAACGCTCCTCAAAATGAAAGCCAGCAGTGACGCCCAGGAGGAAGCCCAGCTAGTTGAGCTGGCTCAACAGCTAGACGGTAAGGAAATAACCCTGAAAGCTAAAGCCGGGAGCCAGGAGCACCTGTATGGCTCCATCACCAGTGCCGATATTGCCGCTGAGCTGCAAAGTACCACCGGTCTGGTTGTCGACAAAAGGAAGATAGAGCTAGCTGAGTCCATCCGCCAGCTCGGCAGTTATGAAGTAGCCATTAGACTAACTAAAGATATAGTACCCAAAATAAGGGTCACCGTGATAGAAGAGGCTCCACATTGAATGGTGAAAAATTACCGCCTCATGATGCCAGTGCCGAGGAAGCTGTAAACGGCTCACTCCTGATAGATGGCACCTCAATTTATAGAATTGCTGGTTTCCTTCAATCACAAGATTTTTACCATGAACAGAATCAGCTAATTTACGGGGCGTGCCTGTCGCTCTACCAGCGCAATGAAGCGGTAAACCAGATCACCATAGCCCAGGAGCTTGACCGGAAGCAAAGGCTGGAAGCATGCGGTGGCGCCGCCTACTTAAGCCATCTGATAGCCACCTGCCCTACTTCCCTTGATATTGAGACCTATGCTCAGATTGTTTCTCGCCTATCAGTAATGCGCCACCTGATTAGCGCCGCCGGCCAGATTGCGGCTATCGGCTATGAGGCAGATACGGATGTTGATGCCAGCCTAAGTCGGGCAGACGAAGTCCTGTTCAGACTGCGCCACGGGCAGAGTCCCCGAGACCTCATCCATATCCGGCAGGTGCTGGACAAGTACTTTGAAACGACACCCTCTACCGAAGACGAGGCTGACACCGAGCCAGTCCCATATATCCGCTCTGGTTTTAACAAATTAGACGAATTTGTGGGCGGGTTTCAGCGCTCTGACCTGATTATCGTTGCCGGCCGGCCCAGCATGGGCAAAACAAGCCTTGCCCTCAGCATTGCCCGGAATGCTGCCGTTGAGATGGGTGCCTGCGTGGCTTTATTCAGCCTGGAGATGGCACGCGATGGGCTGGTCTTGCGTCTACTGTCCAGCGAAGCTAACGTCGATTCCCGCCGAGTCCGCTTCGGGCTTCACAGTGAGACCGAGGAAAAGAGAATTATGGAAGCTACCGGCAGGCTCTCTGAAGCCCCGATATATATTGATGACTCCCCCATCCTGCGTATGATAGAGGTGCGCAGCAAAGCCCGCCGTCTCTACTTCGAGCACGGCGTTGACCTGATTGTTGTCGACTACCTGCAACTGCTGCAGGGTGAAGGCAGGTCGGAAAACAGGGTTCAGGAGATTAGCTATATCTCTCGTTCGCTCAAGGCGCTGGCTCGTGAGCTCAACGTGCCGGTGATAGCCGTATCACAGCTCAGCCGGGCCGTGGAATTCCGTGCTTCACACCGGCCCCAGCTGGCTGACCTGCGTGAAAGCGGCAGCATTGAACAGGATGCTGACCTGGTTCTTTTCATTTACCGGGATGATTATTACTATCCCACCAGGGAAGCGTGGGACAAGGAACACCCCGGTGAGGAATATCCCCAGGGCATTGCCAACATCTTAGTTGCCAAGCACCGCAACGGTCCTACCGGGACAATAGACCTGCATTTCGCTCCTAAAACGGCCAAATTTGAAGATATCGGCGTTCCCAGTGAGGAGCCGAGTTTATTATGAAACACCTGAACTTCAGTTCAAACCCAATGTTCAGGCTAGCAAAGAGTTAGGTTTATGATTGAGCAGTTTAAAGGTTTCCCGGCCAGGATGCGATTTACTCCCGTACCTAATTTTTTCTTCTCCACTTTGCTGCCGCAAATCAACGATATGACCGAGTTGAAGACAACTCTCCATATTATGGCCGCCCTCTACCAGAAGAAAGGCTATCCCCGTTTCGTCTCCCTCAGTGAGCTTCGGGCCAATAAGAGCCTGATGGGCAGCTTCAAGGAGGCAGCCGAACCGCCGGATAAAGTGCTACGCAGCGCCCTGGAAATGGCCGCCCGGCGCGGGACCATCCTCCATATAGAACTGGATAGAGATGGCAGGCTAGAGGATGTCTACCTTCTTAACACTGAGTCTGAACGGCAGACCGCAGCCAAAATTCAAAGCGGTGAGCTTTCTCTGCCGGGATTGAAAGCCAGCCAACAGACCTATACTGAGCTGGCGGAACAACCTGACATTTTCACCCTCTACGAACAGAACATCGGTATGCTCACCCCGATAATTGCCCAAGAGCTAAGTGAGGCAGAAAGGCTTTACCCGATAAACTGGATCAGAGATGCTGTCAAAGAGGCAGTCGCCCGCAACAAGAGAAACTGGAGATATATCTCCGCCATTCTAGAGCGCTGGTCAGCTGAAGGCAGGAGCGATGGAACATATCAGCGAGATTCTACGCAGAAAGCAGACCCTGATAAATACATCAAGGGCAAATATGGACACATGGTCCGGCGGTGATGCTGAAAAAGCATCGTCAGGCTCAGTCTGCCCCATCTGTAAAGGGGCCGGGTTTGTTTATGCCGATGTCCCCCTGGGACATCCTGAATTTGGTAAGGCCATTCCCTGCCGCTGCGCTAAAGAAGGATTAGTTAAGGAGGGCCAGGCTCGTCTTCAGCGATACAGCAATCTAGGTTCGTTGACCCGCCTTACCTTTGATGACCTGCTTCCGCAAGGCAGAAGCGGTGAGCCAACAAACCAGGAGCGATTTAGCCGTGCCTACGAGGCAGCTAGAGCCTTTGCCATCGAGCCAAAGGGGTGGCTGGTGCTGACCGGGCCCAGTGGCTGCGGCAAGACACATCTGGCAGCGGCTATTGCCAACGAGCGTATCAACCACGGAAATCCGGCTCTTTTTCAGAGCGTCTCCGACCTGCTGGACCATTTACGTTCTGCCTTTAATCCCAGCAGTGAAATAGGTTACGATGAACTCTTTGAACGAGTGCGCAACGCTCCCCTGCTAGTTTTAGACGACCTGGGTGCTCAAGCCAGCACGCCCTGGGCTAAGGAAAAGCTAGACCAGCTGCTCAACCACCGCTTCAACCACGAACTGCCCACCGTGATTACTACCAGTACGCCCATACCGGAGCTGGAGGACAGGATACGCACCCGCCTCTCGGACCCCAGGCTGAGCCAAATATACATAATTGAGGAAAAGCCCGCCCTTTTGCTGGAATATGGCTGGGAAGCGGAGTTTGAACTTCAAAAAACGATGACATTCCAGAGCTTTGACCACAGGCGTGTCAATCTACCACCCGAACAACGTGAGAACCTGGAGGCGGCGTTTCGCCTGGCCTTTGATTTTGCCAAGTCACCCGAAGGCTGGCTGGTATTTATGGGTGTTACCGGCTGTGGTAAGACCCACCTGGCTGCGGCCATAGCTAATTACCGCTATCAGGCCAAACAGCCTGCATTGTTCGTAGTGGTACCCGAGTTCCTTGACCACCTGCGCTCCACCTTCAGCCCGGAGAGCAAGGTCTCCTACGACCAGCTCTTTGAGAGCATAAAGACCGCCCCGCTGCTCATTCTGGATGATTTCGGTGAGCAGTCGACCACGGCCTGGGCACGGGAAAAGCTCTACCAGGTTATCAACTACCGCTACAATGCCCGCTCAGCAACCGTATTCACTACCCGTTACTCATTGGAAGAAATCCTGGAGGGAAGCGAGAGTGCCATCAGCTCCCGGCTGGTTGACGCCAAAATCAGCACGCCATTTAATATAATGGCTCCTGACTATAGAGGTGATTTACGGTCTAGCCGAAAGAAAATAACCCGTGGTGGTAAGAAAGGGCGCTGGGATTAAAAGGGTTTGCATTGCCAGACGTTTTTAGCTAGAATAAATTAGCTTCAGTGTGCCGAGAAACTAAGAAATGATAAATCTTCCTGTCCTGGTACTAAATCAAAACTATGAGCCATTCAACATATGTCGAGTACGGCGGGCAGTGGTACTGCTTTATCGGGGTAAGGCTGAGATGCTGGAAAATGGCTCAGGGTTTATCCACTCCGCCACCGATAGCTTCCCCGTCCCCTCGGTAATCCGGCTGGCCTGTTTAATCAAACGTCCCCGATTTGAGAAGAAGCTAACTCGCCTCGAGGTTTTCGGCCGCGACCAATACACCTGCCAGTACTGCGGTAAGGAAACGAAGCAACTTACCCTGGACCATGTTATCCCCCGTTACCGGGGAGGAAAACACGTCTGGGAAAATGTGGTCAGCGCCTGTATACTCTGTAACCGCCGTAAAGCGGGTAAAACTCCCTCCGAGGCCAGAATGAAATTGACTCATCACCCCTCCCCACCCCGTGGCGGCAACCTTGTCTACATTCCATATCACCACCTAAAGACCCAGAGTGAATGGCAAAAATACCTCCCCATGAAAACCGGCTAGCTTTCTACCAGGGTGACCTCACTGAGAGGCAATTCCACCGTCACCTCACTCTCCAGCTCTACCCTTACCGTTTCCTTAATTGGGTTACTGTGGACGACACTGGCTATACCCATAGGTGTGGATACCCGTTGACCCGCCCTGGGCATTTTATCCTTCATACTACGATACTGCTCACTCTCGTAGCTCAAGCAACACAGCAAACGGCCGCATACCCCCGATATCTTCATCGGGTTAAGAGGTAAATCCTGCTCCTTAGCCATTTTAATAGAAATCGGGGCAAACTCGGTTAAGAAACTGGCACAGCAGAGCTGACGGCCACACCGGCCAAAGCCGCCTATCAGCTTGGCCTCATCTCTTGGACCGACCTGCCGCAGTTCCACCCTTGTCTTAAACTGCCCGGCCAGCTCCTTAACCAACTTGCGAAAATCAACCCTCTCGGCGGCACCAAAGAAAAGGGTAAGGCGGCTACCATCAAGATTATACTCAGCCGATATCAGTTTCATCGGCAGATTTAGCTTAGCAATCAGCTTGCCGCACTCGATTAGAGCCTCTTCTTCCTTGCTTTCCATCTCTTGAGCACGTTCAACATCCGCAGCCTCCGCCTTACGTACTACCGGCTTGAGTGGCTCACTTATCTCACTGGCTAATACCTGCCGGGGAGCAATGACCACTTTCCCCAACTCCTGACCACCGCTTGTTTCGACTACCACCTGGTCATTTACCTCCAGGTCAATTCCTGCCGGGTCAAAGTAGTATACTCTACCGGTTCTCTTAAATCGTACTCCAACAATCTCAGCCATACTTCACCTAACTGGGCAGTGGGATTTTTCCACCCTCTGCCGGTATATCAAGCATTAACACTTCCAGCACCAGCCGTGGATTGGCATTCTGCCTGAGCTGTAACCCTGCCGCCCGAATACTGTCTACAACCGCCTTTATCTGAGCCAGACTATAGCTCTCAGCCATCTTAACCAGGGTGGCTAGCTGGTCAATATTAGTAATGATGTCACTGCATCCTGCCTTGACCAGTAACAGGTCACGCCAGTAATCAAGCCACAAATCCAGCACTTCTTGAACCAATCCCCGGCTCTGGCTGAACTGAGTTGCCAGCCTGGCGGCATAGGCAAAACGCTCCTCGTAATCAGCCTTAATTATATCCAGCAATATGTCTATTCTCTCGTCGCGCAACTCAAGCAAGCCGTCATCGGAGGCAGCCGATACCGCCCAGCCCAGGCAGCCATGACAAATCCTGGCAGCGAGCTCGGCCTTTGACGACTCAACACCCCATCGACTCTCCAGCGCCGTCTCTATTTCATCAGCGGCTAAGGGGGGTAACTCCAGTCGCTGACAGCGAGAAACCACGGTGGCAGGTAACAGCCGCTCGCTGGTGGCGAGCAGAATAAAGATTACCCTGCTCGCCGGCTCTTCCAGGGTCTTGAGCAGGCAGTTTGCCGCTCCATTTGACAAAAACTCGGCGCCATCAATAATAAACACCTTGTTCCTGCCCTCGAAAGGGGGTAAGTTAGCCGAGTGCTTCATCTCCCTAATCTGGTCAATACCAATCTCGGCCCGAGCTTTAGCCTCGGCGGAATCACCGCCTGTGGTCAAGCCTATAATCTGGATATCAGGGTGTTTGGCTGAGGCTATTTTTTGACAGGAGGCGCACTCACCACATGGAGGCTCAGCCGCCTCGCAGTTCAGAGCCTGAGCCAGATTTATCGCCAAAGTCATCTTACCTACATGAGGCGGACCCACCAGAAGATAGGCATGAGCCACCAACCCCCGCTCCAGGCTGCGCTGGAGTAAAGTTACCACCCTGTTTTGCCCCACTACCTGCCACATATCCTAAAGTCCCTAAGCCTTTCTAACTTTGACTATGTGTCTGACGCTAATTATATCCTGACCAACATAACATAGTCCATACGTATCTCGCTGAGCTTACCCTTAATTTCTTTGTATTCAAAGGCGAAGGCCGAACCAGTGAGAACCTTCACTTTTTGTCCTGTCCATTCCGGTGGTATAGCAGCCGTAAAATGTTTCTCCATCCCAGTTACTCCCTGCTCCTTCTAACTAAAGTCCCTCTTACCTATACCTCCCCCTCATGCAAAGAATGTATCTCCATATCATGGAGAGGGGGATAAAGGGGGTGAGGTTGATAAACAATCTCTAAGTCAAATCACACCCGGTCAGGTCTTCAAGAGTCTCCCGGCGCCGAATCAGGCGCGCTTTACCCTCCTTGACCATAACAACAGCCGGTCTCAGCACCGCGTTATAATTGCTCGCCATAGGCAGGCAATAAGCACCACAGCCAGGTATACCTATTATGTCACCGGCCGAAACCGGAGGCAAGGCTGCGTCCTGAATCAGTATATCGCCTGACTCGCAAAACCTGCCCGCAATAGTAACCCTGCCCGCCTCCTTTTCTGATACTTTATTAGCGATAACTGCTTCATAATCGGCCCCGTAAAGAGCCGGACGGATATTGTCCCCCATACCACCGTCCACTGAAACATAGCACCTGACGCCGGGTATGTCCTTCACCACACCCACCTTATACAGCGCCACCCCTGCCTGCCCCACTATCGACCTCCCCGGCTCAACAATAAGCTGCGGCTGGGCCAGCTTTAACTCCTGACATTTACTGATAACCCGGGACGTTATGCTCTCAGCATAGGCCGAAACTGGTGGCGCTGGAGAATCCAGGACATACTGAATGGCAAACCCGCCACCCACATTCAACTCTTTTAGCTCAAAACCGTATTCAGGCTTCATCCTGGCGGCAAAATCAAGTACAACTTCGATGGATTTCTCATACGGCTCCATCTCAAAGAGGAGGGAACCTACATGAAAATGCAGGCCAACCAGGTTCAGATTGGGGGCTGACATGGCTCGAGATACGGCATCGTCCCAGCCTGACAAGGGAAAACCGAACTTGCTATCAATGGTGCCGGTGTTGATGTACTTGTGGGTATGGGGGTCTATCCCGGGAGTAAGCCGCAGCAGTATGTCCGGCACATAGCCTTGCTCCCCGGCAATTTCCTCCAGCATGGCAAGCTCATGGAAGTTATCAACCACCATGCGGCCGATACGCCAATCGAGAGCAAGCCTTATTTCCTCGGCCGATTTATTATTACCATGGAAATAGACCCTGTCCAGGGGGAAACCAACCGACTGGGCAATGCCAAGCTCACCACCGGAGACCACATCCAGACCAAGCCCTTCCTCCTTTAACAGGAGCAGCAAAGCCTTATTTATAAAAGCCTTACAGGCATAAATAACCGCAGTGTCTGAGTAGCGCCGACCAAACTCGTCCTTAAACTCAGCACATTTATGGCGCAGGCTCTGTTCATCAAAGACGTATAAAGGCGTGCCAAATTCAGCGGCCATCGCTATGCTGTCACAGCCGCCAATCACCAGGTGACCCTGATTGCTCACTTCAGCATTTAAGGGAAATAAAGAGAGTCTATTTACCATCATTTTCATTTTAGCAGTGCCTACTCGTTGAAGTCAATTTGCCGAGATTG